>Ga0256407_10000278_pt1 | contig 126965 bp, 97 predicted proteins | sample RumenRJG_04DNA_FD_193489 | JGI IMG/M metagenome (GOLD analysis project Ga0256407, IMG submission 193489) | Bovine rumen microbial communities from Lethbridge, Alberta, Canada - RJG_04 | ecosystem: Host-associated > Mammals > Digestive system > Stomach > Rumen | place: Canada: Alberta... | reverse complement strand
AATAATATAAAAATACAAATTTATATGGTCGTATCAAAGAAATCTCTTGGAGTAATCGTCCTGTTGTTTATACCTTGTTTCGCTGCTGGACAAAACTGCGTGGACAGTACAACGGTCAAGCAAGACAGCATAGCCATTAGAACTACACTCTATATGCCAGCGGGATGTTATGTCAATAACGATATCATTAGAAAAGACAGTAGTCAACAGCAGTATAGACTATCTTTTGTCCGCAAAGAGCAAGGACTGACACGAGGCATAAGTCCTAATGCTGTAAAAAAGCAGAAGTTCGATCCATATAAGAAGAAATTTACCGATATGCGGATAATGGAAGCTATAGGCTCGCACATAAGCAGATAAGCTAAACTCCAATTTATCGGACTGCTTTGATGCAGAACTGCAAGCCCTTGTCAACGCGGTAGATATAGGCAGACATGGCAAAGCTCCGAGCTTGCTCGCCTGAGCACCTATTAAAGAAAGCAATGAGCGAAGAACATCGGGTCTTGCCTGTTGCCACGCTCCTTGCTTTGAAGGTATTGAAGTGTACAATGGTGGTACAAAATTACTCTAAAAGGGGCAAACACGCAATAGGAAAAGAATAAGGTTGGTTAAGCGGAGTTAATTGTAAGATAGCGTTTTACGCGATTTGATTTAAGGTTTGTTTCGGTCTGTTTTGACCTAATTTAATCGGTGAAGAATTGCGACAATTTGCCGACAAGGGGCCCTTGGTGGAAAGAAATAGTAAAAAATAATGTAGAAAATTTTGTTGCAGTGAAAAAAAAGCAATATTTTTGCGAGTGAAAGAATGAGAGAGACCTAAAAATACCTATGAGAAAATTGTTTTACCTATTCTTTGCCCTCCTGGCCATCATAACAGCCACAACGGGCTGCGGTGAAGACAAAAAGGCAGCCGAGATACGCCGGCGCGCCACCGAACTGGCCATGCGGCGAACCGACTCAGTAGTCCAGATACAACAAGACTCGCTCGCCAAAGTGAAGACCCGCGAGCGGCGTCGTGCCGACTCCATCGCCAAGGTAGACTCGCTGCGCCGCATCTATGAGCGCAACCACATCACGCTGGAGGGCACTGTAGGCGGCGAGACAGCCCGTCTGCGATTGAACCGGAGTGGCGACGTGGTGAGCGGCACCTATAGCGGCAGCGGTGTGACGGTGAACGTGCGCGGCACTTGGAACGACGGTGTGGTGGCCAGCGGCAAGCTGGTCGTTGACAGCGTGACGCAGACCAAGGTGAGCATCAACATCCAGCGCAACAGCAACGATGAGTTCACCGGTTCAGTGACCGTGAACAAGAACGGTTCGGCCTATACCCAGCGTGCCGTGCTGCAGCGGTTTTAGACTGACGGGGGAAAATCCACCTCGCTAAAAGGAGATCAACCAGAAAGAAAAGGGAAAAGAGAAGAATTAGAAGAAAAGGAAAGAAATTCCCATAATTATCGTAATTTCTCTCAACGGTAATGGAAAATTTCTGCGTATTACGGGAATTTCTTTAAAAAGAAAGAAAAGGGAAAAGAGAAGAATCAGAAGAAAAGGAAAGAAATTCCCATAATTATCGTAATTTCTCTCAACGGTAATGGAAAATTTCTGCGTATTACGGGAATTTCTTTAAAAAGAAAGAAAAGGGAAAAAGAAGAATCAGAAGAAAAGGAAAGAAATTCCCATAATTATCGTAATTCTTTTCAATGGTAATGGATAATTTCTGCGTATTAGGGAATTTCTTTAAAAAGAAAGAAAAGGGAAAAAGAAGAATCAGAAGAAAAGGAAAGAAATTCCCATAATTATCGTAATTCTATTCAATATTAATGAATAATTATGTCAATTACGGGAATTTCTTTCAGCTTATATGAATAATTATGTCTATTACGGGAATTTCTGTCAGTATATATGAATAATTATGATAATTACGGGAATTTCTTTCAATATAGATAAACAGAAATTACCGTAATTTCTTTGAATCCAGTGATTTAGCGCTGGATGTGCGAGCGATACCACTTGGCGGTGGTGAAGATGAAAGCCAGCAGCGAAACCAGCGTGACAATGAGCGCCACGATTGTACAACCGCGCACTGCGGCTGGCGTGAGACCGCCCTCAGCGACGAAGGCAAAAGCAAACGCTATGCCCAGGGCAGCACCCAATTCCCACACAATCCAGAAACTGCTCTGCGATGTGCCCCGCTGACAATGGGCGCTGATGCGTATGAAATAAATCTGCAGGCGCGCCATGGAGAGTCCCACGCCGCAGCCAGCCAGCAACGGCACCGCATAGGTGCTGAAAGCAGAGCCGCCGGCCAACTGCAGCAGGAAGGCTGCTGCCAGCAAAGCCATACCCGTAACCGGCATGAGGCCCGAGAGGCGGTATCGGCCGAGCACGGTCTCGCCACCGAGCGCCAACAGGAATCCCACAATAAGGAAAGCGAAGAAGGTGAGCGAGAAGCACGCCACCACCAGGATGCCCAATGCGAAGCCCACGGCCATCACATGGAGGGCCAATCTTGAGCCCCGCAGCATGAAGAAGCGGTCGAGCGAGAGGTGGAAGGACGTATCCTCAGGTGCCCTGAAGGGGAAACGCACAAAAAGGATGAGCACGATGGCGAGCAATGCCGAAGCAAGGACGGCCATGAGCGGATAGTCGGCGCCATAAAACTCCATCACCACCACGCCCAGCGCAGGCCCTATGGGCACCGCCATGCGCTGAAACCAAGCGATGGCATAATTGGCGTCGGTGCGCTGTGCCGACTCGCAGCAGTCGGTGACCAATGTGCTCACGAGCACCATCTGCGCCAGTCCGTAGGCAGTCCCTTCGAGGAAGCGCAGCAACAGGAAGGCAGAGAAGCGCATCTGCTGCGGCAGCGCCTCGAGGAAGGAGCAAGCGGCGAAAGCGGCCATATAGGCCATGACGGCCCATATACACACAGCATTGCGGCGGTATTTCTCCACCAGGAAGGAGATAAGGCATCCCAAGGAGAGGAGCCCGCCTCCGAAGGAAACATAGCCCCACCCCATCCACTGCGCCCGCAGTGCAGCCGGCAGCATGGCGCTGAGCACGGGCAGCTGCATGAAGGCCGACACCGTGAGGAGCATGCCCGCAAAGGTGAGCATCCAGAACTCGCGGTGCCAGAGATGCGTATGGACAGGTGTGAGCTGTGTATCCATCGGGAACATCAAGGATTAATACGACTCTTTCTCGTTGGGGAAGAGCGAATTCTTCACATCGGACACATAATTGCCGATGGCGTCGGTCATAATCTGGTTGAGGTCGGCATACCTGCGCAGGAACTTGGGCGAGAAGCCCTGTGTCTTGCCCAGCATATCGTCGACCACGAGCACCTGTCCGTCGGTGGCGGCACCAGCGCCGATGCCGATGGTGGGGCACTTCACCAAACTGGTGACGCGTGCAGCCAACTCGGCCGGCACTTTCTCGAGCACGATGCCGAAACAGCCGGCCTGATCGAGCAGTTGGGCGTCGGACACCAGTTTTTCGGCCTCCTCGGGATCCACTGCCCTCACGGCATAGGTACCAAACTTGTTGATGCTCTGCGGCGTGAGGCCCAGATGTCCCATGACGGGGATGCCCGCCTCGAGGATGCCCTTGATGGTATCGAGCACTTCCACGCCGCCCTCTATCTTGAGCGCATCGCATCCGCTCTCCTTCATCATACGTATGGCATTGGCCACACCCTCCTGACGGTCTACCTGATAGCTACCGAAGGGCATGTCGCAGAGCACGAGTGCCCGCTTCACAGCCTTCACGACCGACGAGGCATGATAAATCATCTGGTCGACGGTGATGGGCAGCGTGGTGGTGTTGCCCGCCATGACATTCGATGCGGAGTCGCCCACGAGGATGGCATCCACACCAGCCATGTCGACAATCTTGGCGGTGGTATAATCATATGAGGTGAGCATGGAAATTTTCTCCCCCTTCTGTTTCATCTCCATAAAACGATGCGTGGTAACCTTGCGCGCATCAGAAACTAAATAGCCTGGCATATAAAATAAGTTAAATGATTAATATTCAGTTGTTTACTATTGTTCTGCCACCAATTGGCGGCAACGCTCCACACTTAAAGAGGTAAAATCGGGCACCACAAGGTGGCAGAGCGGTGCGATGGTCTGCCCGGGGTTGGTGGTGGAGAGGCCCACTACCCTGGCCCCGGAGGCCATGCCGGCCCTGAGCCCGTTGATACTGTCTTCGAACACTACACACTCGGCAGGCATCACGCCGAAGACAGCGGCACCGCGCAGATAGCAGTCGGGCGACGGCTTGCTCTCGGAAAAATCCTCGGAAGTGAGGATACGGTCGAAGAAATCCCTTACCTCAGGATGAGCCCTATAGACAGCCTGCATCTTGATGCGGTTGCTGCTGGTGACCACCGCCGTGGTGATGCCCTCGCTCCGGAGCGCCACAATGAAATCGGTGAATCCAGGAATATAGTCGTACTGCATCTGGCTCTCAAAGCGGTTGAGCCTTTCCACGATGAGCGACTGCTCTTGGGGCACGTCGGCAAAATAGCCGTCGAAGATTTGCTGCAGGGTCTGCCCTTTGATGCGGTGCTCGAGACCCGGCAGTTCCGGGTGATACCTTCGGCATTCCTCCCCCCAGAAGCGGGTATAAATAGGCTCGGTGTCGAAGACCACACCATCCAAGTCGAAAAGGGCTGTTTTCAAATCCACGATAGCAATCTTTTTAAAACCGGGTGCAAAGGTAATACATTTTTTTCATTTAGCGCAAAGGATGGCATCTTTGGTGTCAACTAAAGTTAATCTTATAAAAAAGGTAGGCATATTCATGAAATAATCGTTACTTTTGCAAAAGCAAAGCCAAGAAACGACAAAGAATGAGACGACTACTATACGGTCTGGCGCTCGCCGCTGCCCTCATGGCAGCACTCTCCTCGTGCAAGCCCAAGGTGACGGCGCAGAGCAAAGGAATCCGGTTTGACACCCTCTGTGTGGACACCACCGCTCTTCTGAGCGACAGCGGCGGCGTGGCCCACTGCGCCCTCCACCTGAACCTAATCTTCCTGCGCGGCAAGGAATATGAAGGAGTGAACGACAGCCTGCTCCGCTCGGGCCTTCTGGCCCCGGAATACCTGTCGCTCTCCGACTACAAGATGACCCCAACGGAGGCTGTGGACTCCTTCATTAAGCGCTATATAGCCGACTACCGCGAATTCTACACCACGGTATATGCCGAAGAGGGCAACGACACCACCGCCACCATCAGCTACAGTGTGGACGCCTCCCTGAGAGACGGCCGCAGCGGCATCACCAACTATGTAGCCCATGTGGTGAGCGACCTCGGCGCCGGCAGCACCGACTACACCCAGGTGCTGAACATCGACATCACCAACGACCGTGTGCTGCGCCTGGAGCATGTGTTTCTGGACGGCTATGAGCAGGAGTTGGGCGAGATTATCGCCGAACGGCTATGCAAGCAACTGAACGTGAGCTCGCTGGATGCGCTCCGTTCGGCCGGCTACTTTGTGCAGTGCGACCCCTATGCCACGGCCAACTTCGAGATGGCCGACCGCGACATACGCTTTATATATATAAAAGGTGAGATAGCCGACCGCGACAAGGGCGAGGTGGTGGTGAGCGTGCCCTATTCGGCTGTAAGAAGACTACTCAGGAAATGAACGAGATACTGAAATACTTTCCCCATCTGACCGATGTGCAGCGCCACCAGCTGGAGCAGCTCGCACCGCTCTATGCCGACTGGAACGAGAAGATAAACGTCATCTCGCGCAAGGACATCGACCATCTATATGAGCACCATGTGCTGCACTCCATGTCTATCGCCATGGCGGTGAATTTCAGGAGCGGCACACAAGTGCTCGACCTGGGCACCGGCGGCGGTTTTCCAGGCATTCCGCTGGCCATCCTTTTTCCGGAGGTGCGCTTCAAGCTCATCGACGGCACCGGCAAGAAGATACGTGTGGTGAACGAGGTGAGTTCGGCCATCGGCCTTCGTAATGTGGAGGCCGTGCAGCTGCGCGGTGAGGAGGAGCAAGGCCGGTTTGACTTTGTGGTGAGCCGTGCGGTGATGCCCCTGCCCGACCTTGTGAAGCTGATACGCAAGAACATAGCCCGCAGGCAGCTCAACTCCATCGGCAACGGGCTGCTGTGCCTGAAAGGCGGCAATGTGGACGAAGAGGTGCGCCCCTTCAAGAAATATGCCGAGGTGACCCCGCTCTCGCAATGGTTTGAGGAAGAGTGGTTCAAAGAGAAGCGACTAATATACCTACCCCTATGCTGAAGATACAGAGATTTGTTTGCAACATGCTGCAGGAGAACTGCTATGTGGTGAGCGACGAGACCCGGGAATGTGTGATTGTGGACTGCGGTGCCTACTACGAGCACGAGCAGAAGGCCATCAAGAGCTACATAGAACGCGAAGGACTGAAACCCACCCACCTGCTGGCCACCCACGGCCACATAGACCACAACTTCGGCAACGGCTTCATAGCCGACACCTACGGTCTGAAGGTGGAGGTGCCCGCTCAGGACGAGTGGCTCATGGACAGTCTGGCCGACCAGGCCGTGAACTTCATCGGTGTGCGTCCCTCCACCCCCTACCCTGCCGTGGGCCGCTACCTGCAGCCCAACGACACCATCCGCTTCGGCAGCCACACCATCGAGCAGCTGCCCACCCCCGGTCACACCCCGGGCAGTGTGGTCTACTACATAGCCGACGAGCACACCGCGCTGACGGGCGACACGCTGTTTCACCTGTCGATAGGGCGCACCGACTTTGAGCGCGGCAGCATGATGCAGATGATGATGAGCCTGCACGTGCTGGCCCAGTTGCCCGACGAGACTGTGGTGCTGGCCGGTCACGGCGAGGACACCACCATAGGCGACGAGCTGCGCATGAACCCCTTCATGGACCGATGAGCGAGCGCGTGATACTGGGCATAGACCCCGGCACCAACGTGATGGGCTACGGGGTGATACGCGTGGCGGGACAGGCCGTGAGCATGGTGGCCATGGGGGTGATAGACCTCCGGAAGATGCACGACCCCTACCTTAGGCTGGGCCACATCTTCGAGCGCGTGACCGGCATCATAGAGAGCTACCTGCCCGACGAGATGGCCATCGAGGCCCCCTTCTTCGGCAAGAACGTGCAGTCGATGCTCAAGCTGGGGCGTGCGCAGGGCGTGGCCATCGCCGCCGCCATCCACCGCGACATCCCCATCCACGAATACGCCCCGCTGAAGATCAAGATGGCCATCACCGGCAACGGCAGCGCCTCGAAGCAGCAGGTGGCCGGCATGCTGCGCTACCTGCTCCATCTGGATGCCGATGAGACCTCAGACTTCCTCGACGCCACCGACGCCCTTGGTGCCGCCTACTGCCACTACCTGCAGAGCGGCCGTCCGGAGTCGCAGGCCAGTTTCAAGGGTTGGAAAGACTTTGTGAACAAGAACCAGGACCGTGTGCGCAAGACCCGCTGAGCGGTGAAGCCACCTCAAGACAAAAAAAGAAAGAACAAACCATAAAAGCATGAAAATGAGAAAGACCCTCCTAACCGCCCTTTTGCTTCTGGGCACCCTGACCCATGTTTGCGGCCAGGAAGTATACAATGAAGGCATGAAGATGGCGAAAGAAGCCGCCGACGACGAGTCGAGTCCGCTTGAGGCCCGCAAGATAGCCACCTTCAAGTACGACGCCATCCAGTATCTGGGTGTGATGAGCAGCAAGTTCATGCCCGACAGCTCGGCCGTGATGCTCGACCGTCAGACCCTTGCCCTGTTCAACTATGTGAACCTGTTCAGCAAGCACTACGCCCATGCCGACAAGAAAGACAAGGAGACGGTGATACAGCTGTTCAGTGCGGTGAGTCTGCGCAACCCCCGTTTCAAGAAGAAAGACGAGGACCAGGAGTGGGCGCTGGCCTACATCAGCACCGACGGTTTCATCACCAAGTTCTCGCTGAACACCGACTGGGAGAAAGCCTACGAGGATGTGCTGTCGCTGCTGAAACAGCACTAGGCAGCAGGCATAGTGCAAAAAAAAGCTAATTTGGCGTATCTGCCTTAAAAACAAAGAGTATATTTTTTCACAATCCATGAGAAATGATTAATTTTGCAGTGGATTAAAATAATTATTTTATTATAAAGCAATGAGAATAGAAAAAGTTCATGCAAGAGAGATTCTGGATTCACGTGGCAATCCTACAGTAGAAGTTGAGGTAACCCTTGAGAATGGTGTGATGGGTCGCGCTGCCGTACCCTCCGGCGCCTCTACGGGTGAGAACGAGGCCCTCGAGCTTCGCGACGGCGACAAGAACCGTTTCCTGGGCAAGGGTGTGCTGAAGGCTGTTGAGAACGTGAACACCATCATCGCTCCGCAACTGAAAGGCGACTGCGTCTTCGACCAGCGCGCCATCGATATGAAGATGCTTGAACTGGACGGCACTCCCACCAAGAGCAAGCTGGGTGCCAACGCCATCCTTGGCGTGTCGCTTGCCACCGCTCAGGCTGCTGCCAAAGCGCTGAACATTCCTCTGTACCGCTACATCGGCGGCTGCAACTCCTACACCATGCCCCTTCCGATGATGAACATCGTGAACGGCGGTGCCCACTCTGACGCTCCCATCGCTTTCCAGGAGTTCATGATTGGCCCGGTAGGCGCTACCAGCATCAGAGAGGCTGTCCGCATGGGTGCTGAGGTGTTCCACAACCTGGCCAAGCTGCTGAAGGCCCGCGGTCTTTCCACCGCAGTGGGCGACGAGGGTGGTTTCGCTCCCAACTTCGACGGTATCGAGGACGCTCTCGACACCATCATGGCCGCCATCAAGGCTGCCGGTTATGAGCCGGGCAAGGATGTACGCATCGCCATGGACTGCGCTGCTTCTGAGTTTGCAGTGTGCGAGGACGGCAAGTGGTTCTACGACTACCGTCAGCTGAAGAACGGCAAGAAGAAGGATCCCAACGGCAAGAAGCTGAGTGCTGAGGAGCAGATTGCCTATCTTGAGGAGCTGATCAACAAATATCCCATCTACTCGATCGAGGACGGTCTGGACGAGAACGACTGGGAGAACTGGGTGAAGCTGACTGAGCGTGTGGGCGACCGCTGCCAGCTGGTGGGCGACGACCTGTTCGTGACCAACGTGAAGTTCCTGGAGAAGGGTATCACCATGGGTGCCGCCAACTCCATCCTGATCAAGGTGAACCAGATTGGTTCGCTGACCGAGACCCTCGACGCCATCGAGATGGCTCATCGTCACGGCTACACCACAGTGACCTCTCACCGTTCGGGCGAGACCGAGGACACCACGATTGCCGACATCGCCGTGGCCACCAACTCGGGTCAGATCAAGACCGGTTCGCTGAGCCGCACCGACCGTATGGCCAAGTACAACCAGCTCATCCGCATCGAGGAAGAGCTCGGCTGCACCTCGAAGTACATGTACAAGAAACTGAAGTAAGCCCAGCGCTTCTTGAGGAGAAATAAGCGGCTGAGGCCGCAGAGAGAGGAGGGGATACCGATTGTGTATCCCCTCTTTTTTTACATTGGTGCGGAAAAGTTTGCCACATTGGGAAATTATTGCTATATTTGCAAGAGTATCCCGGTATTAGCGGCCAAACCGGGCCGGGCGGTTCTGCGCCTGGAATGCGCCATCATAGCATTAAATGTAAAACACTGATACCCAATGAAAAAATTCAATCTTCTTGCGCTGGCCATTCTGTTCTGTCTGGGCCTCTCGGCCAAGTCGGAAATAGACAGGCCCAAACTGGTAGTAGGCATCGTGGTGGACCAGATGCGCTGGGACTACCTCTATTACTATTATGACGAGTATCGTGAAGACGGTCTGAAACGCCTGCTGAATGAAGGCTTCAGCTGTGAGAACACGATGATAAACTATGTGCCCACAGTGACGGCCATCGGCCACTCCTCTATCTACACCGGCTCGGTGCCCAGCATCACCGGCATAGCCGGCAACGACTTTCTGCTGAACGGGCACCACGTGACAAGTGTAACCGACACCACTGTCACCCCCATAGGTGCGGTGAATCCCGGTCCGCGCACCGGCAAGTGCTCGCCGCGCAACCTGCTTGCCGGCACGATAGGCGATGCGCTGAAAATAGCCACCGACTTCAAGTCGAAGGTGTTCGGTGTGGCCATCAAGGACCGTGCCTCCATCCTGCCTGCCGGCCATGCCGCCGACGCGGCCTACTGGTGGGACATGACCAGCGGCCACTTCATCACCAGCAGCTACTACATGGACAAGTTGCCCATGTGGGTGACTACCTTCAACAAGACGCATCAGCAGGAGTCGGGCAAGAATATCAACGAGATGCCGCTGGGCGTGACGCTGACCTTCCAGATGGCTGAGGAGCTGCTGTCGCGCGAGCGCTTAGGCAAAGACGAGTTCACCGACCTGCTGGCCATCAGCATCAGCCCCACCGACGGTGTGGGCCATGCCTTCAGCACGCGCGGCAAGGAGAACCACGATGTGTACATGCAGCTGGACAAGGAACTGGCCCACTTCCTGAACAAGCTGGACCAGACCGTGGGACACGGCAACTATCTGCTGTTCCTTTCTGCCGACCATGGCGCCATCCACAACCCCAACTTCAGCCGTAGCCACAAGATACCCTCCTATGGCTGGGACGGCTCCGCCACCGACAAGATGCTGCAGGAAGGTCTGAAAGCCAAGTTTGGTGCCGACGGCAAATACATCAAGGCCATCATGGACATGCGCATCTACCTGAACACCGACTTCATCGAGAAGAGCGGTCTGGACTATGCCGCCGTGAAGCAGGAGGCCGTGAGGCTGCTGCGCGAGGACCCGCAGTTTCTGTATGTGGTAGACTATGACAACATAGAGAGCCAGAGCATTCCGCAAGTGCTGCGCGAGCGCATCATCAACGGCTATCACCATGGCCGCACGGGCGACATCGGTGTGATGCTGCGCGCCAACATGATGCACGGCAAGGCCGGCACCGACTACAAGGGCACCACGCACGGCACGTGGAGTCCGGAAGACGCCCACATCCCTCAAATCTTCTTCGGCTGGCATGTGAACAAGGGCGCCACCAGCACTCCCACCTACATTGTTGACGCCGCCCCCACCGTCTGCGCCATGCTGCACATCCAGATGCCCAACGGCTGTATCGGCAATGCCATACAGGAGGTGTTTAAGAAATAAATTTCAAAAGAGTGTAGACATTACCCTATGGATTGAAAAAAGGCGGGAGTGCAGCTGTGGGCTGTGCTCCCGCCTCTTTTTCAGACGATATCGGAGAAATGTTTTTTTCGTTTGGCGTAATATTGCCATACCAGGCTGATACGCATGCGCTCGGGCACCACAGGCACGGAGCGTTGCTGCTGTATGCGCTCTCTATCGGCCTTGAATTGCGGCAACCATTGCTTAAAAGCCTTTCTGGCGCGGAATATCGCCTTGCAGTCGCCCCAGTTGCGGTTGAGCACCAGTGTCTGGAAGGCGGCCAGATAGTCGAGCCACCATCTGAGCCTCATCACCGGCTTTAGTTCCTCTTCGGGCAGGTTTTTATAAAGCATGGTGAGGTTGTTGCGGAAATTGAGGAACGTTTTCATGGGATTGTTTTTGGGCAGTGTGCCCCCACCCACATGATACACCACGCTCTGCGGCAGGCAGTAGACGAGTCGCCCCATGGTGCGGAGCCGCCAGCAGAGGTCAATCTCCTCATTGTGGGCGAAGAAGCGCCCGTCGAGTCCGCCGGCCTTCCAATAGTCGTCGCGCCGGATGAGGAGGCAGGCTCCTGTGGCCCACAGCACCGGCATCGGTTCGTCGTACTGCCCACGGTCCTCCTCTACGGTGTCGAATAACCGTCCACGGCAGAAAGGATAGCCCAGACGGTCGATGAAGCCACCGCAGGCTCCTGCATACTCGAAGCATTCGCGCCGGAACACGGAACGCAGTTTGGGTTGACAGGCCGCCACCTCAGGGTGAGCATCCATAAATTCGACAAGTGTTTCGAGCCATTGTGGCGTCACCTCCACGTCGGAGTTGAGCAGCACATAATAGTCAGCCTCCACCTGCTGCAACGCCTTGTTGTAGCCGTCGGCGAATCCCCAATTTTTCTCCAGCTGGATGCGCCGCACGGAAGGAAAGTCTCTTTCAAGGAGCTCTATGGAGTCGTCGGTGGAGGCATTGTCGGCCACGATGACAGCCGCATCGCCCGAGCAGTCGATGACCGAAGGCAGATACTGGCGCAGCATCTTGCTCCCGTTCCAGTTTAATATTACAATAGCAGTTTTGTCCATCATCCAATCAGTTGAGCCAGGAGAGCCGACTTGTCGCGGTTGAAGCCGGTCATTCTGACGGTGAGAATCTGGTTGTCGAACTCAGCACGCGCCATATCGGCCGGCAGTTCCACCCGGATATAATTCGGTGTGAATCCGTGCATGGGCCTTGCGGGAGCCGATTTCTCAAAGAGCACCTCGGCCGTCTGTCCGATGTGCCGCTCATAGAAAGCCTTTGTCTTCTCGTCGGAGAGGCGGAGCAGCCGCTGACTGCGCTGCTTCTTGGTTGGTTCGTCAACCACATAGGGTATCTTGAGGGCAGCGGTGCCCCGGCGCTCGGAATAGGGAAAGACATGCAGTTGGGTGACATCGAGTTTCGACAGGAAGCGGTAGGTCTGCTCGAAGCACTCAGGTGTCTCGCCCCGCGTGCCCACCATCACGTCGACGCCGATGAAGGCATCGGGCATAAGTGTCTTGATGCGCTCTATCTTATGGGCGAAGAGTGCCGTGTCGTAGCGGCGGTGCATGAGCCGGAGCACCTCGTCGCTTCCGCTCTGCAGCGGTATGTGGAAATGCGGCATGAAGGCACGGCTGGAGGCACAGTAGTCGATGAGCGCATCATCGATGAGGTCAGGCTCCAGACTGCTGATGCGGAACCGGTCTATCCCCTCCACCCTATCGAGCTGCCGCACGAGGTCGAGGAACGACTCACCCGTCTGTTTGCCGAAATCGCCGATGTTGACTCCGGTGATTACGATTTCACGTCCGCCCTCTTCGGCCGCTTTCTGTGCCAGCGCCACGAGCGACTCGATGGAAGGACTGCGGCTGAATCCGCGGGCATAGGGAATGGTGCAGTAAGTGCAGAAATAGTCGCACCCGTCTTGCACCTTGAGGAAGAAGCGGGTACGGTTGCCCCGGGAGCAACTGTGGGCGAAGGATGTGATTTCCTTGGTCTTCACGGTGTGGAAGCGGTTCAGGTCGGCCGTTTTGGGCATTCCGCTCCATGCCTCGGAGAGATGCTGCACCAGACTGGCCTTCTCATTGGACCCCAGCACGAGGTCGACACCCTCGATGCCGCAAATTCGCTCCGGCGCCAACTGCGCATAGCATCCCGTCACCACGACGAAGGCCCCGGGGTGATTGCGTATCATGCGGTGAATGGCCTGCCGGCACTTATGGTCGGCCACTTCCGTCACCGAACAGGTATTGATAAGGCAGAGGTCGGCCTTTTCGCCTTTCCGGGCCTCCGCCACGCCCATATCAGCGAGCATGCGGGCAAAGGTAGATGTCTCAGAGAAATTGAGCTTGCATCCCAGGGTGAAATAGGCAGCTTTTTTGCCTTGAAAAGCAGATGAATCAATCATATATATAAATAGGTATGCAAAATTAGGCAAAAATCGCGCATTATCGGCATGAAAAGAAGGAAAACTGACTTTTGTCTTTGAAAAAAGCGGTTAAAAAAGGCAAAATAATGGTCATCAGCAAGAAAAAGAAGAAAATTAACTCTATTTAATAAACGATAAAACACTTATTTTCAATGGGTTACAAAAAAGTTACAAAAGAGGCAGAAAAAAAAGCAAAAAAAATATTTGTGGAATTGAAAAAATATATACCTTTGCAACGTTTTAATAAACTATGATTGTTTTACAGACTAAAAAGCAAAGAAAAATGAAAAAATTAGCATTTATGTTCGTTGCCATGATGGCTCTCTCTTTCGTTTCCTGTGACGAGACCAAACCCGCTGCTCCCGCTGAGGAGACCGTTGAGGCTGTTGACACCAACGCCGTTGACACCAACGCTGTTGACACCGCTGCTGCTGACACCGCTGCTGCTGACACTGCTGCTGCTCAGTAATCAAAGCACGAACTTAAGGTTAAAAGAACCAGGAGGTGCCCTTTCCGAAGGGCACCTCTTTTTTTTAGAAGTGTAGGAGGCAGGAGTGCAGAAGTGGAGACTATACCTTTTTAGGAGGGGGCAGGAAGAATGATCAAAAAAAATCGTAAGGGAAGGGGCGAAGATGCGTTATGTGTACGCACACAAAATGATTTTAAACAAGATTAACATTTCGTAAATCGTTGATTTTCAATCACTTACTAATTTGTTACAAAAAGGGCCTAAAAAAAAGCAAAAAAAAGTGATGGCGTATCGGAAAAATGTATACCTTTGCATCGTTTTAATAAACTAACGATTGTTTTACAGACTAAAAAGCAAAGAAAAATGAAAAAATTAGCATTTATGTTCGTTGCCATGATGGCTCTCTCTTTCGTTTCTTGTGACGAGACCAAGACCAACGCTCCTGTTGAGGGCGCTGACACTACCGTTGTTGACACCAACGCTGTTGACACCAACGCTGTTGACACCAACGCTGTTGACACTGCTGCTGCTGACACTGCTGCTGCTCAGCAGTAATCCAAGCGACGAACTTAAGCTGAAAGCTATTGAGGGATGCCCTGTGAAGGACATCCCTCATTTCTTTTGCCCGTTTGCGGTGGAGGTTCTCATGCCCAGGGGCCAAGAAAATCTCCACCGGCGTGAAGAGAAAACACAGATTTCTTTTTGTGCTCTGCCCTTTTTGCAGTATCTTTGCAAAGCAATCCTTGCATACGAACAGCACCTACAGAACACATGAAAAAAATCACGAAAGTATGTCTGACCGGCGGTCCGTGCGCCGGCAAGACCACCGCCCTGGTCAGGATTCTGGAACATTTCACCAGTCTGGGCTACAAGGTATTCACCCTGCCCGAGATACCCACCATGATGAGCACCGCCGGCATGAACTACCTGACCACGAACCCCAACCTATTCTACGAAGGCGAGAAGGCCACGCTGAAGCTCCAGTTGGAGATAGAAGACCACTTCACTCGCATGGCCGAGACCTGCGAGAAGCCCGTCATCATCGTGTGCGACCGGGGCACGATGGACATCTCGGCCTATATGTCGCCTGTGATGTGGCAGGCCCTGATGGACGAGACCGCCACCAACACCGTAAAACTTCGCGACGCCCGCTACGACGCCGTGCTGCACCTGGTGTCGGCGGCCAACGGCGCCGAGCAGTTCTACACCACGAGCAACAACCAGCAGCGCACCGAGGGCATAGAGCTGGCCCGCGAGCTCGACAACAAGGTGATAGCCGCCTGGACGGGTCATCCCCACCTTCGCGTGATAGGCAACACGGAGAAGTTTGACACCAAGCTCCATCATGTGCTCACCGAGATATCGAAGGTGCTGGGTGCCCCCGCCCCCATCGAGTCGGAGCGCAAGTACATCGTGGAAGTGACGGGCGAGATACCCGGCTACATAGAGAGCGAGATAACGCAGACCTACCTGCTGGCCGATCCCGGCAGCGAGGTGCGTCTGCGCAAACGCGGCTGGCAGGGCAGCTACGAATACTTCCAGACGGCCAAGAAGCAGGTGTCGGAGACGGAGATGATAGAGACGGAGCGCCATATCACCCCCCACCAGTACTACATGCTGATGCAGCAGGTGGACCCCGAGCGGCGCCCCATCAAGAAGATCAGGAAGAACTTTGTGTGGGAAGGCCAGTATTTCGAGCTCGACACCTACATAGAGCCTGCCATCGGCCTCAACATCCTTGAGATAGAAGGTGTGACCGACCATGCCTCCATCCACTTCCCCCCGTTCCTGAAGATACTGGAAGACATCACCGGCAACACAGACTACTACAACTACACCCTCGCCAAGAAATAACCCATCCCCACCCCATTACCATGAAAAAGAGCGCTCTTCTGCTGTCTGCGCTGTTCACCGCGAGCCAGTTGCTGTGGGCCCAGCGCCCCACCGACTATGTAGACCCCTTCATCGGCACCACCAACTTCAGTGTGTGCCATCCCGGCAGCGTGATGCCCCATGCCATGATGTCGGTAGTGCCCTTCAATGTGATGGGCTCCGACCTGAACGAGTTTGACAAGGACGCCCGCTGGTGGTCGGCGCCCTACGAATACCACAACCGCTACTTCACCGGATTCGCCCATGTCACCCTCAACGGTGTGGGCTGCCCCGAGCTGGGCACGCTGCTCACCATGCCCACCACGGGCGAACTGGACGTGGACTACCGCCACTACGGCAGCGAGTACACCCATGAGGTGTCGCGTGCCGGCTACTATGCCGTAGACCTGCAGAAATACGGCATCCACTGCGAGGTGACCTCCACGCTGCGCACGGCCGCCGAACGCTACACCTTTCCCGAGGGCAAGGGCCACGTGCTGCTGAACCTGGGCGAGGGCCTCACCAATGAGAGCGGCGCCATGGTGCGTCGTGTGAGCGACACCGAGATAGAGGGCTACCGCCTGTGCGGCACTTTCTGCTACAACTCGCAGGCCGTGTTTCCCATCTACTTCGTGCTGCGTGTGAACAAAGCCCCCCAGAGCAGCGGCTACTGGAAGAAACAGCCGCCCATGCAGGGCGTGGAGGCCCAGTGGGACAACGACAACGGCCGCTACAAGCTCTACACCCGCTACGGGCGCGAGTTGGCCGGCAACGATGTGGGCTACTACTTCAGCTACGACCTCACTGCCGGCGAGCAGGTGGAGGTGCAGATGGGCGTCTCGTTCGTCTCCATCGCCAACGCCCGCGAGAACCTGCAGGCCGAGCAGCCCGCGTTCGACTTCGACGGCATCAGCCGCCGCGCCGCCGCCGAGTGGGACAAGGCACTGAGCACCATCACCGTGGAGGGCGGCAGCGAGCAGCAGAAACGTGTGTTCTACACCGCCCTGTACCACACCCAGCTGCACCCCAACATTCTGCAGGACGTGAACGGCGACTACCCCCTGATGGAGAGCGGCGGCACCGGCCATACCGACGGCACCCGCTACACCGTGTTCTCTCTGTGGGACACCTACCGCAACCTGCACCAGCTGCTCACCCTGCTCTACCCCAAGGAGCAGACCGCCATGGTGCGCTCCATGATAGACATGCAGAAAGAATGGGGCTGGATGCCCAAGTGGGAGCTCTACGGCCGCGAGACCTGGACCATGGAGGGTGACCCCTCGATACCCGTGATAGCCGACACCTATCTGAAAGGCCTTCGCGACTATGACATCGCCGCCGCCTACGACGCCTTCGTCCACTCCGCCACCTGCCCCGGCAAGGACAACAAGATGCGCCCCGACATAGACCCCTATCTGTCGAAAGGCTACGTGCCCATGGGCCAATACAGCGCCGATGCCTCGGGCGACAACTCCGTGTCGCACGCCCTGGAATACTACATCGCCGACTACGCCCTCTCCAATCTGGCCGAGGCGCTCGGCCATACCCAGGACGCCCGCCGCTTCTACAAGCAGAGCCTTGGCTACCGCCACTACTACTCGAAGGAGAGCGGCACCCTGCGTCCCCTGCTGGCCGACGGCAGTTTCCTCACCCCCTTCAATCCTGAAGACGGCGCCAACTTCAGCAACGCCCCCGGATTCCACGAGGGCAGCGCCTGGAACTACACCTTCTATGTGCCCCACGACGTGAAAGGGCTGGCCCGGCTGATGGGCGGCGACAAGCGGTTTGTGGCCAAACTGCAGAAAGTGTTCGACGACGGTCTGTACGACCCCGCCAACGAGCCCGACATCGCCTATCCCTATCTCTTCAGCTACTTCAAAGGCGAGGAGTGGCGCACCCAGAAAGAAGTGGCCCGCCTGCTGAACCGCTACTATACCGACAAGCCCGACGGCATACCCGGCAACGACGACTGCGGCACCATGTCGGCATGGGCCGTCTTCTCCATGATAGGCCTCTATCCCGACTGCCCCGGCTCGCCCTATTACACGCTCACCTCTCCCGTCTTCGACCGGGTGACGCTGCATCTGGACCCCACCTTCTATCCCGGCGACATCGTGATAGAAGCCAGCGGCGACACCAGCGGCGAGCGCTACATCCAGCAGATGACCCTTGGCGGTCAACCGCTGAAGAGCTACCGCATCAGCCACGACGCTCTGGTAAAGGGCAAAACCCTGCGCCTGCAGTTGGGCACAAAGCGATAATACCCTTATGATGAAACGACTATCTCCCCTTTTCCTGCTGGCACTGCTGTGCCAGTGGAGTTCCCTGTGTATGGCCCAGACCACCCACAAGGGCAATCCACAAACCGGCGACTACGGTTATCTCTACTGCCACATGAACGACCGCGGCCGCGCCTGGACCGCCTATGCGCTGAGCCGCGACGGTCTGCACTACCATGACCTGCTGAACGGCGACTCCGTGTTCAGCGACGCCCGTGTGGCCCGCATCGAGGGCGCCACGCGCGATGCCTACCTGTGCCGCAAGCACGACCTGAGCGGCTACCTCATGGTGTGCACCGACATGAACGTGGGTGCCAAGGAACGCCTGGGCAAGAAAGAGACCTGGGACAACTACGGCATCGACCTGCTGACGAGCGACGACCTGCTGCACTGGCAGTCGAAGACATTCGACTTCAGGCAGGGCACACAGCTGTTCAGCAATCCCGATGCAGAGAGCGTGTACCGCGACTGGAGCACGGTGAACCGTGTGTGGGCGCCCCAGGTGCAGTGGGACGCCGACTATGAATGGCCCGACGGCCGCCGCGGCGGCTACTTCGTGTACTTCTCGATGTGGAACCGCTCTGAGGAAGCCTACGACCGCATGTACTACAGTTACGCCGACGAGACCTTCACCCATCTCACCCAGCCCCGCCTGCTCTTCGACTGGGGCTATGCCACCATCGACGCCGACATCAACTGGGTGGAGGCGGACCAGCGCTGGCACATGATGATCAAGAAAGAAGGCGGCAAGCCCGGTCTCTTCACCGCCACGGCTCCCACGCTGCAGGGCCCATGGAGCGAGCCTGTGGAAGACGACTATGTGAACTTTGAAGGCAACAAGAAATGCGAGGGTGTATCCGCCTTCCAGTTGGCCGGCGACAGCACCTGGCACATCGGCTACATCGAATACTCCTCCAATCCCAAGAACTACCGCATCTGCCAGGCCGACCGCTATATGCGCAACTTCCGTTCGCCCCGCAACATAGAAGGCGTGAACCGTCCGCAACACGGCAGTTTCCTGCGCATCACCAAGGAAGAGTACGACCGTCTGCAGGTGTGGAGCGACGGCTACGAGCAGGCCACCCTGGCCCCCAACCGCCGTAACCCCGTGATAGAAGGCTATTATGCCGACCCCGAGATACTCTACTCTGAACGCGACGGGCAGTACTACCTATACCCCACCACCGACGGGAAGGAGCACTGGGAGAACCACGACTTCAGCTGCTACTCGAGCCCCGACCTGGTTCATTGGAAAAGCGAAGGGGTGATATTCGACCTGGAGAAAGACTGTCCCTGGGCCGACCGACGCGCCTGGGCCCCCTGCATCATAGAACGCAAGACAGGCAAGGGCAAGCGCGCCCGCTACCGCTACTACTTCTACTTCGTGGCCGACAACAGCATCGGTGTGGCCGTGGCCGACCACCCCACCGGTCCCTTCCGCTGCGCCACGAAAGAGCCCCTCATCAGCCGCAGCCATCCTGCGCTGGCCAAGGGCGGCGCCCCCATCGACCCTGACGTGCTGCACGACCCAGTGAGCGGAAAGTACTACCTCTACTGGGGCAACGGCACACTGGTGTGCAGCGAGCTGGGCGACGACATGACCAGCATTAAGCGCGACTATGTGCTGCTGCCCCGCCAGGACAAGCAGCGCTATCACTACAACGAGGGCACCTACGTGTTCTACCACGACGGGAAATACTACTTCACCTGGTCGGAGAACGACACCCGCTCCAAGAACTACCGCGTGCGCTACCTGATGAGCGACTCGCCCACCGCCTTCACCCTCAACGGCCAGCCCTCGATGACCGAGAAGACCGTGGTGCTGCAAAAAGACGATGCGAAACAGATATTCGGCACCGGCCACCATGCCGTGGTGCAGAACCCCGCCACCGGCGAGTGGTACATCGTATACCACCGCATGGCGCGCCCCGAGGCCGTGAAGCGCGACTGGAGCGCCGGCTACTACCGCGAGATTTGCATCGACCCTCTGCAGTTCGATGCCGAGGGACGAATCATCCCCGTGGAGCCAGGTTTATAGCAGCTATCCCATACAAATAGAGGAGATGCAAAAAGCATCTCCTCTATTTGTATAACACTGACAGTCAATTACTTGTTTTTCTTGTAATACTCCAGTCCGCGCTGCACATTGGTGCGTACGGCATTGGATGAGAGGGTGGCACCCGTCACCCCGTCGACCTTGGCCTTTGCGGCCTTGCTGACGGTCATGCCCTGGTATTTGGCGAACATCTCCTTCTTTACGCGGGCGAAATACTTAGGAGTCTCCTGGTTGCGGAGCGCCTCAATCTTCTCAATCTTGTTGTTCTTGACAAAGATCTTGAGCGGTGTGGGGCCCATATAGCCCTCCACTTCCGTGGCAAGCGAGGTGGTATTGATAACCGTCATGCCGTCGACCTTGGAGATGACACCGTCGCCGGGCATGGCACTCATCAGAAAAACGGCAACAGCCGACATGGCCATGCAGCGGAAAATTCTGTTTTTCTTCATTTTGTTTCTATCTTGTTAATAATGATTTTCTATTTCACGCCCTCTACGGTGAAGCCAGCTTTACGGAGCTGGGCGAGGAGTCCTTTCTCCCCCACCAGATGGGCGGCACCTACGGCCACCAGCGTGGGCGATGCCTTGAAGAGAGCGGGCAGCTTCTTCATCCAGGCATCGTTGCGGTTGTCGACCAAGATGCTCTTTTCCTCGTCGGTAGCATCACAGTCGCTGTTGAGGGTCTCGTCGTTCACCCGCTGCACCTCGTCGAGGTCTTGCGAGAAATAAGCCTTCACCATATCATCCATCTGCTGCTCCATCCATGCCCGGTTGTCGACGAGGCACATGAGCAGTGTCTTCTGCCTGCTGTAAGGGATACCCTTATAGAGCGCCTTTATCTGGTCGTCGATGGTCTCGAGTCCGCCCACTTTTTTCTTCTTGTCGCGCGCCATGTTCTGGATATGGCCGTCGAGTTGGCTGCTGGCATCGAAATTGGGTGTCCGCTTCAGGAACATGAGCATGGTGAGCTGTGTGACCATTGCCTGTGGCGACAGTTTGTTCATCTGCTGAGCCAGCACGGGATGGGTGAGGTCGGCACCGAAGAGCTCTTTCATGAGCGCATTGAGGCGGTTCATCTCGTCGGGCGAGAGCAGTTTGTCGAGTGTGGTGCCATCGGTCATGTCCATGGCCTGCCTTACCTTATTCACATTGGCCGGCTGCATCATGACCGCCATATCTACCTCGCCATAGACCTGTGCCACCTCGTCGATTGCCTTTTTAAGTCCGGTTATAGAGTCGGCGAAAGCAGGCGGTGCCAAGTGATAGGTACCCACGATGTAGGAGGGCGCCTTGAGGCCGCCACCGCTGATGCGGTATAGCAGCTGTGCCTGGGCAGCCACACAAGCCGTGATGAGCGCGGCGATGAAGAGCACTGTACGTTTCATTTGCATGCTAATTGGATTAATCGAGTGCAAAAATAATAGAAATCATCATTAGGGCAAAACTTTTTATTCTTAATTCACATTTATAAGCAAGTTATAAGGTGTAAAACCTTTTAAGCTGAGCACACAAAAAATGTGCTACTTTCCCAAGCAGCACATTTTTGCAGTTTGTATTATTATCAGATTTGATCGGAATCAGATTGCTTTTGGTTTTGACTTGTGAATTAACTTTTCGATTCCATAGGGATTATTATCACTCTTAAAACGAAGAGGGTGTGAAGACCTTGCACGGAAAAAGTGATTTTTTTGAAAAAAATATCGTTTTGTACACAAAATGTGTGCGTGCGGCCACAAAATCACAATTTTTAGGTATTGTGCGAACCATGCCGAGTGACTATCTTTGCAAACGGAAACAAGGATGAACTTTAGTTTGCACAATCAATTCATAATGTTTTTGTATCATTCAGTGTGAAAATACCGCAACTGCGACAGTTGCGGTATTTTTTTTGCGACAAGCCCGCCCCCCGAAAGGGGGCGGTATGAGAGGCGCTATGCGTAGTAGTAATCGCGGAGCGTGGGATTCTTGCTGAGTTGGCTCTTCACCACATTGTAGACCTTCTTGAGATAGGCCTCGGTGGTCTTGCGCTTCTCAATGAGCGCGTTGATTTTGACAGTAGAGCCCTCGCACATGACGAAGAACACCTCTAAGTCGTCGGGGTTCTTGATGGTGCGCCAAATCTCGTTGAGGATGACCTCCTCGTCGACGTGGTGCTGTGCCAAGGAGTCGGTTGCGGGCACGTCGGCGGTCATGGTGTCGGCGAAGGTGACCGACTCGTTGTCGTCGGCCGCTACATGCTCGTCGCAGGAGAAGACCGAGGCGTTGAGTCGGCGCAGCTCCTTGATAACCTCGGCATCGATGCCCATCATGTCGGCAATTTCCTCGTCGGAAGGCTGACGCAGAAACTCGTGCTCGAACTTGGTGACAGCCTTGCGGAGCTTTGCCATCTTCTTCTGGTGCGAGTCGGGCAAGTGTACAGCGTGCGCTCTCTGGTCGAGATACTCCACAATCTCCTTCTGCACCCAGGAGACGGCATAGGTGATGAAGCGAAGGCCCTTGCGCTCGTCGAAGCGGTCAGCAGCTTTGCAGAGTCCGGAGAATCCGGCTGAGCAGAGTTCGTTGAGCGAGAAAGTCGGCTGGAGGTAGGTTTTGGCCACGCTCACCACGAAGAGCAGGTTGTGCTTCACCAGTTTGTGGCGGCTTGCCTCGTCGTTCAGTTCACGGGCGCGCCATGCACACTTGAACTCCTCCTCCTGGGAGAGAGGACGATATTTCTTGATGTCGGCCAAGACGCGCTTGGTCTCCTCACTATTGTCGGTAAATCGAACGATGTTCGTTTGATACTTTTTCATAAAAACGGCATTGATTGTTTTTGGTAATTAGTAGAGTTATATCGGTGATAGGCTTTGTCCACATCCATGGAATGCGGATACGAGATCGTTCAGTTAAGTTATGATTGTTATCCAAATACGCTCTTGATAAACTCAGTAAGTTATATCAGCGGAGTGTCCCCATAGTCCAGCAATCGCAAGCGAAAACTGTGTGTTCATTTCGTAAGTTTTAGGAGTTTGTTTCACCTCTCTCTCTCTTCAAGCATCTGATTCATGCCTATTTGGCCACAAATATAGTAAAGAAACAATGAAAATGCAAATAATATGCAAGAAATCTCCGAAATTTAACTTTCGTTAACTCCAACAAGATGATTTAGCAAGGTTATAAAGGCAAAAAGACCGCTGCCTGCCTTACAGAAGGCAGGCAGCGGAGTGTGAAGTCTATTCGTCGAGACAGTTGTCGAGGGCTCTTTTGAGGAAGGCCTTGTCGAGGTGCTGTCCGATGAAAACGAGTTTCTGCATTCGGTCGCCATACTTATCGTTCCAGTCTTCACGCAGGCGCGGCTCGCGCGCCATGAGCTGCATGAGTTCCTCCTCGGGCATGGTGGCATACCACTGCCCAGCGTTGCGCAGCGAGAACTGTTTGCCCGCCTGTTCGAAGACATAGCAGATGTCTGATTCCTCCTTGAACCAGCAGATGCCTTTGGCGCGTATGACGGCTGCCGGCCACTGTCGGGCCAGGAATTCATCGAACCTCGACAGGCTGAGCGGCTCGCGGCGGTAGTAGACATAGGTGCCTATGCCGTACTCCTCCACCTCACCGCCTTCATGGTCATGGTGATGGTGGTGGTGATGGCCGTGATGGTGGTCATGATGCTCATGTTCGTCATCGTCGTCATCATCATCGTCATCATCATCGTCATCATGGTCGTGATGATGATCATGGTGATGGTCATGGTGGTGATGGTGGTCATGATGCTCATCGTCGTCATCATCGTCGTCGTCATCCTCCTCCTCATGCGGTTTCTCCACCTCGTGAATCCATGCAGCCGAGGTGGCCACCCGGTCGAAGTCGAACATACCCGTGTTGATGATTTTGGAGAGGTCTACATCGCCGTAGTCGCACTCTATAATCTCTGCCACGGGCTGTATGGCCTTGAGAATGCGCTTGATGCGCTCCCTCTCGTGCGGCTCCACCTCTGAAGCCTTGTTGAGGAGGATGATGTTGCAGAATTCAATCTGCTGGATGATGAGGTTTTCGATATCCTCCTCGCCTATATTGTCTTTCACGAGGTCGTCGCCGGCTCCGAACTCATCTTTCATGCGCAGTGCGTCGACCACGGTGACGATGCTGTCGATGACGGGCACCCCGTAGTGAACGAACTGCGGTCCCATGGTGGGAATGGAGCAGATGGTCTGTGCGATGGGTGCCGGTTCGCAGATGCCGCTGGCCTCGATGACGATATAGTCGAAGCGCTGCATCTTCATGATATCCTGCAGCTGCTGCACGAGATCCATTTTGAGTGTGCAGCAGATGCATCCGTTCTGCAGCGCCACGAGGCTGTCGTCTTTCTGGTCTACGATCCCCCCTTTTTGTATAAGGTCCGCATCAATGTTCACTTCGCCGATATCATTCACGATGACGGCGAATTTTATGCCGCGCTCATTGGAGAGTATGCGGTTGAGAAGCGTTGTCTTTCCGCTGCCCAGATAACCGGTGAGCAGCAATACAGGTACATTTTTGCTTGTCATACTATTATAGAAAAAACATGTTGATTCGAAAAGTCGTGCAAAGGTAAGAAATAATCCAGAAAAAGTGTATCCATCCGACACAAAAAAAAGGATTATGGATTCGGCACACAGAGATAAAAAAGCAGTGAAAAAGGAGCAAAAAAAAATTGATTGTCTCACGACAACCAATCTTTATTAACCTTAATAATCTAATACCATGAAAAACACGATGCAAAGGTACGACTATTTTCGGCTCCTGCAAAAAAAGAGCACGAAAAAGCGCCTTTTATAACATTATTTATACATTTCGCCTGTCCATTTCACTTTTCTTTGCACCATAACAGCCTCCAAGCGTTCTCGGTCGAAGCGGGAGGTGAGCGGTGTGGCCAAGGAGAAGGTGAGCGAGAAGTCGGCAGGGTCGAGTCCCACCTGTATCATTTGCGGTTCAAAGAAACTGCACAGCACAGCGAACTCCTCCTCGCCGAGGCTGTCGGGGCGGTGCAGGAGGCTGGAGGAGGACACCGGGGGTAGGAATCGCTCTGCGTCGAGTCGGTTCCATTTTGTATCGAAGAATTCCACTCTGCTTTCCGGTGCGGGAGCGGAGAATGTGACCACCCGGCACAGCAGCGTGTCGCCCTGGGCGGTGGGCAGGAGCGCCATTTGGAGCGACAGCGCCTCAGAGAGCGTGACCCGTGCATATTGTGCGGAGAGGGTGTCCATGACCGACGAACCCTGCAGCGCATGCATCACCTCAGCCGTTTCCCCCATTTCATAATAGTCGACCATGGCCCTTCTCTTTTCGGCATTGAGATAGGCCGGTGCGAGCGAGTCGGGCATACTGGTCCACATCTTCGCCATGGTGGTCTGGGCATCGGCCACTGCGGCAGCCATTAGAGCCCATGCGATAAAGACTAATCTTTTTAACATGGTGCAATATTAGTGAAAAAAACAGAGATAGCCAACACAAAAGTGTGAAAAAAGGTGTTTTAGGCATACAATAGCTTTTAAAAGCACGCATGAAAGAAAAAAAAATATTACTTTTGCAGCGATAATCCGGCAAATAAAAAAATACCCGTACAAAACCGATTACATTATAATAAAACGAGAAAAGATGAAGCGACTTTTCACCACATTTTTATGCCAGTTGGCCCTTGTAGCCCTTTGGGCTGCCCCAGCCGACCCGTTTCCCGTTGACGTGACGCAGCCCGACGGCACCCAGCTCACTATTGTCCAACACGGCGATGAGGACTTCCACTATGTGACGACCCTCGACGGTGTGTTGCTCTGCCAGGTGGGCTCAGCCTACTACATAGCCCAGACCGATGCCCTCGGCCATGTTTCGGCCACCACCCTGCTGGCTCACAATGCCGGCTACAGGAATGAAGCCGAGCTTGCCGGCATCGCACGTCAGGATATGGTGAAGTTTCGTGCTCAGGCTGAGCGTGAACAAGGCGCCCGCCGTGTGATGCGCGAGCCTGTCATCACCACCCAGTATGAGTTCCCGCACACAGGAAGTCCGAAGGCCGTGGTGATATTGGTGGAATTTGCCGACTCCACCTTTACTATTAGCGACCCCCGCCGTTCTTTCAACCAGTATCTCAACGGTGAGGGCGACCCCGAGGAGTTCGGTTTCGGCGAGCACAACAACTACGAGAGTGTGAGAGACTACTTCAAGTCGGCCAGTTTCGGCCAGTTCACCCCCCAGTTCGACGTCTATGGCCCCGTGACGTTGAGCAGTCCGCTGAAGACCTACGGCGGCACCTCTGCAACCGGCGACGGCGAGGACATGAACAAGCTGCTTCGCGAGGCCTGCCAGATGATGGACGACAGTCTCGACTTTTCACAGTACGACAGCAACGGCGACGGCTATGCCGACCTGGTCGTGGTGATTTACGCCGGCTACTCTCAGGCCGTGAACGGCAACAGCAACGAATGCATCTGGCCCAAGTCGGGCTATACGGCCGGCGGCACCTACGACGGTGTCTCGGTGTACCGCTATGCCGTGAGTGCCGAGCTGAACGGTTTCCCCAACTGCTACAGCCGTGAACCTTTCAAGCGTATCAACGGCATCGGCGTGTTCTGCCATGAGTTCAGCCACTGTCTCGGTCTGCCCGACCTCTATCCCACCAAGTCGTCGGTGAAGGGCGACAACCAGGCCATGGAGTTCTGGAGTCTGATGGACAGCGGCTGCTATCTGATCAACGGCACCGCCCCCGTGGCCTATACCGCCTGGGAGCGCGAGGCCCTGGGATGGTTTGACATTGAGACGCTGACTGAGGACGGCGAGTACGCCATCACCCCGATAGACGAGGGCGGCAAGGCCTACCGCATCCTGAACGACAACGATGCCACCCAGCATGAGTATTTTGTGGTGGAGAACATACAAGACCGCGGTGTGAACATCCGCCAGAAGGGTCACGGACTCCTTGTAACGCACGTGAACTACAACGAGACCGCCTTTGCGCTGAGCAGCAACAGCGTGAACAACATCAAGGGTCAGCCCCGCATGACGGTAGTGCCCGCCGACGGACTGCTCTTTGCTCAGTACAACATAGACGGTATGCACTACAAGAACCAGGACTTCTACGATGAGCTGGCCGGCGACCCCTACCCCGGCACCTCGAATGTGACCGCGCTGAACGACACGATGGGCATCGTGAACTTCCAGGTATACACAGGGGAGCGTCTGAACAAGGCCCTTGCCGACATCAGCGAGAGCGAAGACGGCACCATAACCTTCCGCTTCATCTCCGACTTCAACCAGGAACTGGGCATCAACGACCTGCCGGCAGCACGCCAGGCCGCCAGCCGTCTGGTCTACAGTCTCGACGGCCGCTGTGTGGGCACCTCCGATGCCGACCTGCCCAAGGGAGTCTACATCATGAACGGCAAGAAGGTGGTGAAGCGGTAACAAATACCCGCACACACCCCTACCCTATATGCAAGCATGCGGGGGAGCAGCCTGTTGGCCGCTCCCCCGCATGCTTTATTGTAAGGAACCTTAATACTTTCTGGGGCCGAAGATGCGTGTTCCCACCCTTATCATGTTGCTGCGGCACTGCAGAGCGATGGGGAAATCGTCGCTCATGCCCCAGCTACGCAGGGAGAAGGCGTCGTCGTCGGCAAAATAGTCGCGTTTCACCTCGTCGAAGAAGTCGGCCGCGATGTTCATCTCGCGCCGTATCTGCTGCTCATCGTCGGTGAACGATGCCATCATCATGAGTCCGCGAATCCTGACATGGCTCATGTTGCGCCACTCGCCGTCGTGGAGCAGCTGCCGGCAGTCATCGAGTGAGAGTCCATACTTTGTGGCCTCCTCGGCGATGTGCAGTTCGAGCAGGCAGTCGACCACCTTGTCGCAGCGTGCCGCCTGTTTCTCAATCTCCTTCATGAGCCGGAGCGAGTCGACCGCCTCAATCATAGAGATATAAGGCACGATAAACCTCACCTTGTTGGTCTGCAGATGTCCGATGAAATGCCACTCAATATCCTTGGGCAGCTTTTCATGCTTTCTCGAGAGCTCCTGCTCATGGCTCTCGCCGAAGATGCGCTGTCCCTCGGCATACGCCTCCATGATATCCTCTTCGGGATGGAACTTGCTCACGGCCACGAGCCGCACCCCCTCGGGCAGGCAGTCGGTTATTTCGTGCAGATGTTTCTTTATATCGCTCATAGCAACATGGATATTATCAATATACTATTAAGGTACGCGCGAGATTTACTCGCCCGCTTCGGGCACATCAGCCGGTTTGGTGGTTTTCACCTTGTGCTCGAAGACATCCATCAGCGGCGACTCTGCCACCGATGCGATGGTATAGTCGATCATGGTGCCGCCCATCATCTCATCGATGTGCTTCACGGCCACGGGCAGCGAGGCAGCCTGCACAAGATAATAAACGTTGGAGCGTTTCTCCTTGGCCGTTTTCTCGTCGATGGTGATAAACTGCAGTTTGGCCTTGAACCAGCGGTCGTCGCTGTTCAGGTCGCTGAAGAAGACCTCCTTGTAGGCAGCCTTCTTGATATCGGCGACCTCAAACTCGCCGCTGATGTACGACGACATTTCCTCAGTGATGGAATTCTCTGCCTCAGTGAAACTTAGGGCATCTACGGTGTAAGCCTCGGTCACTTTTTTCTGGAGTCCGTCCTCCATGGTTTTCTCATAACGAATTTTGGTTTCAAACCAAAGAGCTGTTCTTGATCTCATATTATATTGAAGTGTAATAATTGTTTCGGTCGGCAAAAGTAGGAAAAAAAAATCATTTAACCCTGACATAACAAAAAAAACTTAGAATAATACTGCTTGTTCATTTTGCCATGCGCTCAGTTTTAATTACCTTTGCATGCGCAAGCAAACGGCCATGCCTTCATGGCCCCAATAGAAAGAAACGACCGCCATCATGCCAAAAATTTCAATACGCGGGCTGGAGATGCCCGAATCGCCCATCAGGAAGCTGGCTCCTCTTGCAGCAAAGGCCAAAGCACGCGGCACCCATGTGTATCATCTGAACATCGGTCAGCCCGACCTGCCCACTCCGCAGGCCGGCCTTGACGCGCTGAAGCACATAGACCGTACCATTTTGGAATATTCACCCTCGCAGGGCTATCTGAGCTACCGGCAGAAGCTGGTGTCGTACTACAAGAAGTATCAGATAGACGTGACGGCCGACGATATCATCATCACCTCGGGCGGCAGCGAGGCCGTGCTTTTCGCCTTCATGTCGTGTCTGAATCCGGGCGACGAGATTATCGTTCCCGAGCCCGCCTATGCCAACTACATGGCGTTTGCCATCTCGGCGGGCGCTGTGATACGTACCATCTCCACCACGATAGAAGAAGGGTTCTCGCTGCCGAAGGTGGAGAAATTTGAGGAGCTGATCAACGAGCGCACCCGTGCCATCATGATCTGCAACCCCAACAATCCCACCGGCTACCTGTACACACGCCGCGAGATGAACCAGATACGCGACCTGGTGAAGAAATACGATCTCTATCTCTTCTCCGACGAGGTGTACCGCGAATACATCTACACCGGCTCTCCCTATATCAGCGCCTGCCATCTGGAAGGCATTGAGCAGAATGTGATACTGATTGACTCGGTGTCGAAGCGCTATTCAGAATGCGGCATCCGCATCGGCGCCCTCATCACGAAGAACAAGGATGTGCAGAAGGCGGTGATGAAATTCTGCCAGGCCCGTCTCTCCCCTCCCCTCATCGGCCAGATAGTGGCCGAGGCCTCTCTCGACACCCCCGAGGAATACATGCGCGATGTGTACGACGAGTATGTGGACCGCCGCAAGTGTCTGATTGACGGTCTGAACCGCATTCCCGGTGTCTACTCTCCCATCCCCATGGGCGCCTTCTACACCGTGGCCCGTCTGCCGGTGGACAATGCCGAGGACTTCTGCCGCTGGTGTCTGGAAGAGTTCGAATATGAGGGTGCCACGGTGATGATGGCCCCCGCCGCCGGTTTCTACACCACCCCCGGTGCCGGTCTCGACGAGGTTCGCATAGCCTATGTGCTGAAGAAAGCCGACCTTGAGCAGGCCCTCATTGTACTGCGTAAAGCCCTTGAGGCCTATCCCGGCCGTAAAATCTCCGAGCAGCAGTCATGAGTTTTCCCCTGTTCATCGCCCGCCGTATCTATCAAGACCCGGAAGGCCGCCGCCAGGTGAGCCGTCCGGCCATCCGTATCGCCACGCTCGGTGTGGCGATAGGTCTGGCAGTGATGATAGTGTCGGTGTGTGTGGTGATAGGGTTCAAACACACCATCCGCGACAAGGTGACGGGTTTTGGCAGCCACATCATCGTGTCGGAGTTCAAGTCTATCCAGAACGACCTTCCCACACCCATTTGCATGGACGACAGCATGATGGACCGCCTCCGCAATATAGAAGGTGTGCGCCATGTGCAGCGTTATGCCATGAAGCAGGGCATACTGAAGACCGACAGCGACTTCCTGGGTGTCACGCTGAAAGGTGTGGGTCCGGAGTTCGACACTGCTTTCATCAGCAGTCATATGGTAGAAGGCAGCCTTCCCCGTTTCAGCGACGAGAAGAGCAGCAACAAGGTGGTGCTGTCGAAGCTGATAGCCGACAAGCTGTGTCTGAAGGCGGGCGACAAGGTGTTTGCCTATTTCCTGGGCGACGACAATGTGCGCACCCGCCGCTTCACCATCGCCGGCATCTACAACACCAATCTGAAGCACTACGATGAGCAGCTCTGTCTGACCGACCTCTACACCGTGGTGAAGCTGAACGGCTGGGAGGCCGACCAGGCCGGCGGCGCCGAGCTCACGCTTTACGACTTTGAGCAGCTTGATGCAGCCGACATGCTCATGAACCAGTTGGTGGACCGCACCACCGACCACTACGGCAACACCTACTTCACGATGACCATCAAGCACTCCTACCCCCAGATATTCGCCTGGCTCGACCTGCTCGACCTGAACGTATGGATTATCCTGGCGCTGATGGTGGCGGTGGCCGGTGTCACGATGATATCGGGTCTGCTCATCATCATTCTGGAGCGCACCAACATGATAGGCATCCTGAAGGCGTTGGGCGCCCGCAACAAGACGATACGCCACACCTTTCTGTGGTTTGCCGTGTTCATCATCGGCAAGGGCATGCTGTGGGGCAACCTGCTCGGACTGGGCATCTGCCTGCTGCAGAAAGCCACGGGGCTGGTGAAGCTCGATGCCGAGACCTATTATGTAGACGTAGTGCCGGTAGAAATCAACATCGTGCTGATTGTGCTGCTCAATGTGGCCACCCTGCTGGTGAGCGTGACGATGCTGCTGGCACCGAGCTACCTGATTTCGCACATCCACCCCGCCAAGTCGATGAAATACGACTGACTTTAATAAATATTCGAATAATATAGAATTCGAGTCTGTTGCGAACGGGGCATTGCTCTATTTTTCCTTTTTTTTCACTGATTTTTCTGCTAATGCCTTCTTTTCGGTCATATTGCCTGAAAAAAGGGCAAATACTGCACATTTTTTTTTGCTTTGTGCAACTTTTATATTACCTTTGCACAATCTACTGAAAATTGTGCAATGGAAAGTTTACCCAGCTTCAACAAATTCATAGAAGACAGCATTGTAAAAAACTGGAACAACGACGCCTTGACCGATTATCAAGGTGCCACCCTTCAATACAATGATGTGGCGCGCAAGATAGCAAAAATACATATCATGTATGAACACATAGGGATACAGCGAGGCGACAAGATAGCCATGTGCGGCCGTAACAGTTCTCACTGGGGGGTATCCTTTCTGGCCACCCTCACCTATGGTGCCGTGGCCGTTCCTATCCTGCATGAGTTCAACAGCGAGCAGATACACAACATAGTGAACCACAGCGGAGCGAAGATACTGTTTGTGGGCGACTACGTGGCCAAGCAAATCAACCCCGACGCCATGCCCGACCTGATGGGCATCATCTACCTGCCCGACCTGTCGGTCAGTGTATCGCGCTCCGAGGCTCTCACTTATGGCCGTGCCCACCTGAACGAGATGTTCGGCAAGAAATACCCCATGGCCTTCCGTTCCGAAAACGTGCACTACCACCAGGACCAGCCCGAGGAGCTTGCCGTGATTAACTACACGAGCGGCACCACGGGTCATTCCAAGGGTGTGATGCTGCCCTACCGTGCGCTGTGGGGCAACACCGACTACATCATGCGCGAGTTGGCCCCCAAAGTGAAGAGCGGCACCAATATGCTCTCCATCCTTCCGATGGCCCATATGTACGGTCTGGCGATAGAGTTCCTCTTCGGTTTTGCCCACGGCATGCACATCTACTTCCTGAACCGCCTTCCCTCTCCCGCCATTATCGCACAGGCGCTGAGCACGGTGAAGCCCTCCATCATCATCGCTGTTCCGCTGATACTTGAGAAGATTATCCGCAAGCGTGTGTTTCCCAAGATACAGACCCACCCCATGCGTCTGCTCATGAGCATGCCCGTGATCAGCAAGAAAGTGAAGCAGAAAATCTGCGAGCAGGTATACGAGGCTCTGGGCGGCAATGCCTACGAGGTGATTATAGGCGGTGCTGCGCTGAACCAGGAGGTAGAGGAATTTCTGATGAACATCGACTTCCCCCTCACGGTGGGCTACGGTGCCACCGAGTGCGCCCCCCTCATTTCCTACTGCGACTACAAGGAGCACAAGGCCGGCAGCTGCGGCAGGGCCGTAGACGGCATGGAGGTGAAGATACTGAGCAGCGACCCTGAGCACCGGGCCGGCGAGATAGTGACCCGAGGCACCAATGTGATGCTGGGCTACTACAAGGACGAGGCCAGCACCCGCGCCACCATCGACAAGGACGGCTGGTACCACACCGGCGACCTTGGCACGATGGATGCGGATGGTCATATTTTCATACGCGGCCGGAGCAAGAACATGCTTCTGGGCGCCAACGGCCAGAATGTATATCCCGAGGAGATAGAAGACAAGCTCAACAACATGCTGATGGTGAGCGAGAGTCTTGTCATCCAGAAAGGCGACAAGTTCATCGGTCTGGTACACCCCGACCTTGAAGAGGCCAAGAACATGGGTTTCACGGAGGAAGACCTGAACAACATCATGGAGGAGAACCGCAAGAAGCTGAACGCCACGCTTCCTTCCTACAGCAATCTCTCCGCCATCGTGCTTCACGATGAGGAGTTTGCCAAGACCCCGAAAAAAAGCATTAAGAGATATTTATACCAAAACGTCTGACAACCCCCTTTCGTTATGGAATCAATACCACAATTCAATAGTCTGATTGAGAAGAGCATCATCGACAACTGGAATGCCGATGCTCTTACCGACTACAAAGGCATCACCCTTCAATACCACGATGTGGCCCGCAAGATAGAGAAGCTACACATCATGTTTGAGAGCAGCGGCGTGAAACGCGGCGACAAGATAGCGCTGTGCGGGCGCAACAGCGCCGGATGGGCCTCCGCCTTCCTGGCTACGCTGACCTATGGTGCCGTGGCGGTGCCCATTCTGCATGAATTCACAGCCGACCAGATACACAACATCGTGAACCACAGCGGTGCGAAGCTACTGTTCACGGGCGATGTTGTGTCGACCCAAGTAGATGCCACCAAGATGCCCTACATCGAAGGTATCATCTACATACCCGACTACTCGCTCCGTTTCTCCCGTTCGGAGAAGCTCACCTATGCCCGCGAGCATCTCAACGAGATGTTCGGTCGGAAATATCCCAAATACTTCCGCCCCGAGCACGTGAAGTACTACAAGGAGCAGAGTCCCGACGAGTTGGCGCTGATCAACTATACGAGCGGCACCACCGGTTTTTCGAAAGGCGTGATGATACCCTACCGTGCGTTGTGGAGCAACTTCGACTTTGCCGGTGTGGCCATGGGCAAGAACGTGAAGAAGGGCGACAATGTGCTGAGCATCCTTCCGATGGCCCATATGTACGGTCTGGCTTTCGAGTTCATCTACGAGTTTCTGAACGGCTGCCACATCTACTATCTGTCGCGCCTTCCGTCTCCCGCTGTGATAGCACAGGCCTTTGCCGACATCAAACCGGCCATCATCATCGCCGTTCCGCTGGTGATAGAGAAAATTATCCGCAAGAAGGTGTTCCCCAAGGTGCAGACACCCCGTATGAACCTCCTTCTCAACATGCCCGGCATCAACAAGAAGGTGCGCCATGCCATCTGCGAGCAGGTGAAGAAAGCCTTCGGCGGCAATTTCTACGAGGTGATTATCGGCGGCGCCGCCTTCAACCAGGAGGTGGAGCAGTTCCTGCACCGCATCAATTTCCCCTATACCGTGGGCTACGGCGCCACTGAGTGCGCCCCCATCATCTGCTATGCCGGTTACGAGGACTTTGTGCCTGGCAGCTGCGGCAGGGCCGTGGTGCACAACGAGGTGCGCATAGCCAGCAGCGACCCTGCCAACATACCCGGCGAGATACTGGTGCGCGGCATGAATGTGATGCTTGGCTACTACAAGAACGAGGAGGCCACCCGTCTGGCCCTGGATTCAGAAGGCTGGTACCACACGGGCGACCTTGGTGTGATGGACGAGAACGGCAATGTGTTTATCAAGGGTCGCAGCAAATACATGCTGCTGGGCGCCAGCGGCCAGAACATTTATCCCGAGGAGATAGAAGACAAGCTCAACTCGATGAATCTGGTGAGTGAGAGCATCGTGATACAGGAGGGCGAGAAGCTCGTGGGTCTGGTATACCCCGATATGGACGAGGCCAAGCAGATAGGCTTGAGCATGGAAGACCTGAAGAATGTGATGGAGGAGAACCGCAAGAAGCTGAATGCCGTGCTCCCCTCCTACTGCAAACTTGTCTCGATACGTCTGCACGACGAGGAATTTGAGAAGACCCCGAAAAAGAGTATCAAGCGCTTCCTCTACTTGAACATGAAATAACGGGACATACCGTCGGAAATAACGAAGGGGCATGTTTGGATAACACCAAGCATGCCCCTTTGCATTGATAGCCTACCGGCTCAGTCGTCGTCGGCACATCCCTTGTTGGCCATGATCACGCCCACGAGGATGAGGGCGCTGCCTATATAGGCGATGGTGGTCATCGGCTCCTCCAGGAAGATGGCACTGAAGATGACGGTGGCCACGGGAATGAAGTAGACATAATTGGAGCAAGTGACGGCCCCCAGTTTGTTGATAGCGATATTGAAAAGTGCGAAGCAGGCGCAGGAGGCCACGATACCCAGGAAGAGGAGGTTGGCCATGACCGACGGCTCCATCATCTTGGCAACGGGAAACTGCCACGGGTCAAAACAAAGAATGGGCAACGAGGTGAGCAGTCCGTAGGCGAACACTTTGCGGGTGAGGAACACGGAATCGTATTTGTCGCCAAGTATTTTGGTGAGATAGCAGTACACACCGAAGCATAGCGAGGCCACCACCGAGAGCAGGTCGCCTGCCGGGTTGAGGTGGAGCACCACCTGCCCGTTGAAGATTACAACCCCCACGCCGAGCAATGCAAGCACGGTGCCTATGATGAGTATACGCTTCACTTTGAGGTATCTGTAGGTGAGCAGCACGAAGATCATGGTGAAGATGGGTGATGTGCTCACGATGAAGCTCACATTGTTGACATAGGTGAGCCCCACGGCCAGGTTTTCGGTGATGAAATAGAGCGACCCGCCCGTTATGCCGAGCGCCACCATGAGCAGTTCATCTTTCCAGTTGTCGGCCCATAGTTTTTTTCTTGCGAAGAAAAGCACCCCGACATAAGCCAGAAGAAACCTCACATAGAATATTTCATCAGGACGCATACCCACTTGTATCAGTTTTTTTGTACTGACCAAGGTGCTACCCCATACGGCCACGATAGCCGCCACGACAACATGAAACAATAGAGTGTTGGTTTTTCTTGTCATTGCTATAGTATTAGATATAGGAGACCGCCTAAATAAAAATAGGAAATCCATGCAAATTTACGTCAAATCACCGGTATTTGCAATTATTTCGGTAACTTTATTTAAGTTTCCATATACATACCCATCTGTAGTGTTCCTGTGCAGAACCGTATGAAAAAGCGAGGGGCTGCCGTGCTGGCAGCCCCTCCATCGAACAGTAGTATGCGGAGAATTACTTTTCGTTGAGGATGCTCACATCCATGCGTGCGCGCGGGAACATGAACTGGCTGTTTCTGAGTTTCTGATACACCGTCTCGTTCATATAGAAATAGACGGTCCAATAGTCCTCTCCCTTGCACCAAGTGCGGGTGTTCACCACCACGCCCCTTTCGCCGAGCGATGTGATGCCGGCCCAAGGCGCCTCTACCACGTCAGAGTCGGCCACCTTCTCCTGGATGATGAGCGGGCTTCCGGCCTGCACCTCGCGTATGGCCTTCTTCACCTCATCGAGGTCGGCGCCGTAGACGAACTGGAAATCGAGGTCCACCCTGCGGTATTTCTCGCTCGAGTAGTTTTTCATGCTGCCGGTAGAGAGTCCGCCATTGGGAATGATGATGGTCTGCGCGTCGACGGTACGGATGATGGTGTTGAAGATCTGAATCTCCTTCACCGTTCCGGCGAAGCCCTGTGCCTCGATGTAGTCGCCCACCTTGAAAGGTTTGAAGAGCAGTATCATCACGCCTCCGGCAAAGTTCTGCAATGTGCCGCTCAGGGCCATGCCGATAGCGACACCGGCCGATGCGAAGAGTGCGATGAACGAAGAAGTCTCGATGCCCAGAATGGAAATGATGACGATGAGGAGGCATAGCCACAGCACCACATTGACGATGCTGGTGAGGAAGGTAAAGAGCGAGGGGTCCACCTTGCTCTTCTTGAGCAGTTTTCTCACGAATTTGGTAATCGCGTTGATGATAAACTTACCAACCAGATACACCACAATGGCAATGACGAGGTTTTTGCAGAACGTCATGGCCCACGTGCCCAACATGGAATAGGTCTCGGGGTTGAAGATTTTTTCCAACATAGTGTTTGATATATTAAGGTGAAACGTAAAAAGACTACTCTTCCTTGAGCGATGCTGTCCGCACCCTGCTCAGTGTCTCGGGCGTCATCTGCAGGTAATTGGCGATATAGACGAGCGGGGCGCGCTGCACCACCTTTGGCATGAGTTTGCAGAACTTTCTGTACCGGTCTTGTGAGGTTTCAAACCGCACGAGGTCGGCATGCACCTGTGAGAGGATGAGCGACTCCTCGAGTATTTTTCTGTATAGAATCTGGATATTGACGTTATGCAATGCCACCTCCTCGAGCCGGTGTTTGGGCAGCGCGTAGAGCACCGTATTCTCAAGTGCCTGTATCTGCAGTTTTGTGGGTTCTTCGCGGAAGAGGCTTTCTATGCACATCACGATAGTGCCGTCGACACCGAAGTGCTCGGTCACCATCTTGTTTTTCTTATAGTAGAACTGTCTCACCAGTCCGGTGTGGATATAGTAGATGTTACGGCAAATCTCTCCGGCAGAGAGAATTTTCTCACCACGTGCGAACTTCATGGGCACGAGGATGCTCTCGAGGCTGTCGAGTTCCTCGTGGGTCATGGTACTGTATTTTCTTGCCAGTTCGCGTGCTATGTCGCGCGTTGAGAGTGCAGGTTCTTTCATTTCAGTATGGGGTTATGGGGTTTTAGGGCTTTGTCAGTCGAGTTTGAGCACAGCGAGGAAAGCTTTCTGCGGCACCTCCACATTGCCTATCTGCTTCATACGTTTCTTGCCCCTCTTCTGTTTTTCGAGCAGTTTGCGCTTTCGGCTCACATCGCCTCCGTAGCACTTGGCTGTAACGTCTTTTCGTACACATTTCACGGTTTCGCGAGCCACGATTTTGGCACCGATGGCAGCCTGTATGGCAATGTCGAACTGCTGTCTTGGTATGAGTTCCTTCAGTTTTTCGCACATGCGTCTTCCGAAGGCTACGGCATTGTCCTGGTGTGTGAGTGTGGAGAGCGCGTCAACAGGTTCGCCGTTGAGCAGGATATCGAGTTTGGCCAGCCTGGAAGGCCGGTAGCCGCACACATAATAGTCGAAGGAGGCATATCCTTTGGAGATGCTCTTGAGTTTGTCGTAGAAGTCGATCACGATTTCGCCGAGCGGGATGTGGAAGTGCAGTTCCACCCGGTTTCCGGTGACGAATTCCTGGTTGATGAGCTCGCCCCGCTTGTCGAGGCAGAGTTTCATGATGGGGCCGATAAACTGCGCATTGGTGATGATGGAAGCCTTGATATAAGGCTCCTCGATGTGCTCTATCATGGTGAGGTCGGGCAGCCCGGAGGGGTTGTGTACCTCTTTCACCCCACCCTGCTTGTCGTAGACCATGTACGACACATTGGGCACGGTGGTAATGACATCCATGTCGAACTCACGGTCGAGCCGTTCCTGCACGATTTCCATATGGAGCAGCCCGAGGAATCCGCATCTGAATCCGAAGCCGAGTGCCACCGACGACTCAGGGAAGAAGGATAGCGACGCATCGTTGAGCTGCAGTTTCTCGAGCGAGGAGCGCAGGTTCTCGTAGTCGTTGGGGTCAATGGGATAGACACCGGCGAAGACCATAGGCTTCACCTCCTGGAATCCCTCGATGGCCTTGTCGCAGGGCCGTGCTATATGGGTGATGGTGTCGCCCACCTTCACCTCCTTGGCATCCTTGATGCCGCTGATGATGTATCCCACCTCGCCGGTACTGAGCTGCTGCCGTGGTATCATGTCCATTTTGAGCACGCCCACCTCATCGGCGTCATATTCCATGCCCGTGTTGAAGAACTTCACCTTGTCGCCCTTCTTGATGGAGCCGTTCACGATTTTGAAATAGGCGATGATGCCCCGGAAGGAATTGAACACCGAGTCGAAGATAAGCGCCTGCAGGGGTGCGTCGGGATTGCCCACCGGATGCGGTATGCGCTCCACCACGGCCTCCAGGATTTCGGGCACTCCCTCGCCGGTTTTTCCCGATGCGCGCAGAATGTCGCTTCTGTCGCAGCCGAGCAGGTCGATGATTTCATCCTCCACCTCGTCGGGCATAGCCGACGGCATGTCGATTTTGTTGATGACGGGAATAATCTCGAGATTGTTGTCGATGGCCATATAGAGGTTGGAGATGGTCTGCGCCTGCACGCCCTGCGTGGCGTCGACGATGAGGATGGCCCCCTCGCAGGCGGCGATACTTCTGGACACCTCGTAGGAGAAGTCAACATGTCCCGGAGTGTCGATAAGGTTGAGGATGTATTTCTCGCCCTTGTGGGTATACTCCATCTGTATGGCATGGCTCTTGATGGTGATGCCCCTTTCCCGTTCCAGATCCATATCGTCGAGCATCTGCCCTTCCGTCACCTGTATGGTGTTGGTATACTCAAGCAGTCGGTCGGCGATGGTCGACTTACCGTGGTCAATGTGGGCGATGATGCAGAAATTTCTTATATTCTTCATAGACAGTGAAAATGCTGTTGCAGCTGTTTTAGCGAAAGTGCGGCGGTACAGGTTGTACAATGTTCTTCAGCGCCAAGTTCCGCCAATTTGCAAATATACAAAAAATACGTTGATGTCTGCGTATTACAAACGGTCAACGTATTTTTTTTAAATAATTTTAAATACTTACTTGAGGTTGAAAACGTTGCCTTCGCTCAAAATTTTGTCTTCTCGGAGCAGCCATCCCAGTCCCAGGTACAGGTCTTTTTCGTTTTCTTTGGTCATTTTCTTGAGCGCCTTGATATCGAGTGCTCCATTTTCATTGAGTGTGTTCCAGATTTCGCCTGCAATCACACCAGCTTTTTCTTTCAACATAACTGTATAAATCTTAATACCTTAATAATCATTTTTATACGGCAAATTTAGCACAATAAAACGATATGTCCAAATAATTGCCGTTTTCTTGACTTATGTCAAACAAAATAGCTAATTTTGCAGCATGAAACGAGAAAAAGAAGGAAAACAGATGAAAAGTAATCGCAGAACCATCCGTCGGGCCCATTGGTTTCTTTCTCTGGGTCTGGCATTTACCCTTTCGGCAGGCCTTCAGTCATGCCAGGAGTCGCTCGAGCAGCGTGCCGCCCGCGAGGCCGCCGAGTTTACACAGAAGTCGTGTCCCACGCCTGAGCGCGACAACATGATAACCGACAGTATGACCTTCGACATACCCACGCACACCTTTGTGTATTACTATTCCGTCACGGGACCGGCCGATAATGCGGCCAACTTTGTGGGTCGTGAAGGCCCCTTGCACGAAGTGCTGGCGAATGCCCTCCGCAACGACACACAGACGAAGCGCTACAAAGACGCCGGCTACACCTTCCGCTATGTGTACCGCAGCCAGAAGGAGAAGCGTGTGCTCTTCGACACCACGGTGAAGGCCGAGGAGTACCGTTAGAGCGATTCTTCCCTGCCGTCAACAGTTCGCCCGGCTTTCCTCCATATTTGGATGAAAGCCGGGCGAAAACATTTATGGTGGGTTCTATTAATTCCCATAAATATGTTAAGCAATGATGGGTCATTATATCATTCGGCTGCTTTTTGCTTTTATGCGTGTCATCTTGTCAAGTTTCATCGGTCGTATAGCCCGCTATACTCCCTCTTCAACTTACAATCTGACACAGCCTAAAAGACAAAAATCAGCGCGAGCGAATTAATAGAACCCACCTTATTAGCGGCTTACGCAGTTCAGCCTACAAGTTGCCGTAGAGCTCTGGTGAGCTGGTCGGGGCAGCTGGTGGGCTTCATGCCGCAGCGAATGCCCTCGAGACGGCTGATGGCGTCTTCCGCCTTCATGCCCCTTACGAGCGATGCGATGCCCTGCAGGTTGCCGTTGCATCCCCCGAGGAATTCGACAGAGAGGATACGGTTGTCGTCGTCGATTTCTACGGTGATGAGCTGGCTGCAGGTGCCCGTTGTGGGATAGGTGATTTTGCGTGCGGCCATTACTCAGCAGGTTTCATGTTGGTGTAGACGGTCTGCACGTCGTCGAAGTCCTCGAGGCGCTCCACCATCTTGTCGATGGTCTCGCGCTGTTCCTCGGTCACGTCCTTGAGGTCGTTGGGAATGCGTGTGAACTCAGCGCCCGTCACCTCAAATCCTTCGCTCTCCAGGTGTTTCTGAATTTCGCCGAAGCTCTTGGGATCGCCGTAGATGGTGATTTCGCCTGCCTCGTCGTCCTCGTCAAACTCATCCTCCACACCATAGTCGATGAGGTCGAGAATGATTTCGTCCATGTCCATATCGTCCTTTTTCTTAAAGGTGAACACACACTTGTGGTCGAAGAGGAAGGAAAGCGATCCCTGTGTGCCGAGGTTGCCGTTGAACTTGTTGAACACTGAGCGCACGTCGCCCACGGTACGTGTGGTATTGTCGGTCAGTGTATCCACGAAGATGGCCACACCATGAGGTCCGTATCCCTCATAGGTCACCTCCTTGTAGTCGCTCTGGTCCTTGCCCATTGCGTTTTTGATAGCCCTCTCAATGTTGTCCTTGGGCATGTTCTCTCTCTTGGCGTTGGCGATGATGGCACGCAGAGTAGGATTGTTTTCCGGTTCGGGTCCGCCGGCTTTCACGGCAATGGCAATCTGCTTGCCGATTTTGGTGAACGTACGGGCCATGTGTCCCCATCTCTTGAGTTTGGTCGCTTTGCGGTATTCAAATGCTCTTCCCATTGTAGTTATGAATTATTGTTCTTATTTTGATTTGTGTTACGTCTTATCTCAGTTCGGCGTTAAGGTTTTTCTTCAGATTGGCTATCAGTTTGTTCATGATAGCGTCTATCTGCTTGTCGTTGAGTGTCTTCTGCTCATCCTGCAGGATGAAATTCACGGCATAGCTCTTCTTGCCGGCGGGCAAGTTTTTGCCTTCATAGACATCGAAGAGCGCCACGCTCTTGAGCAGTTTTTTCTCGGTGGCCTTGGCCACGCGCTCCACCTCGCTGAAGGGCACGCTCTTGTCGATAAGCAGTGCCAGGTCGCGGCTCACAGCGGGATACTTGCACACCTCAGTGAAGGTGACCTTATTTTTCCTTACCGCCTTCATGAGCTGTGTCCAGTTGACCTCGGCGTAGTACACTTCTTGCTCAATACCTTCGAGGTGAAGCAGGCGTTTGGCCACCACGCCCATCTCGAGCAGCAGTTTGCCGCCGCGTGTTTCCAGCGCCACACCCTCGGCGAAGATATCGTTGTCCGAATTCTTCACCACGGTGGCTCCCATCTGGAGTCCCACTCTGGCCAACAGGTTCTCCACATAAGCCTTCAGCTCGTAGAAGGAGCTCTGCTCGTCGGGGTGTGCCCAGTTGCCTGCCACACGCTTACCGGTGACCCAGAGACCGAGGTGTTTTTCCTCGCGGTAAGCCTGTATGGGGTCGTCGTCGTTTTTGCGCTCCGGGTCGTGCTGGTAGCAATTGCCGAACTCGAAGAATCTGAGGTTGGGAGCCTTGCGCTTCACGTTGTGTGCGATGCTCTCCAGTCCGCCGAAGAGCAGGGTCTGCCTCATCACGTTGAGGTCGCTGCTCAGGGGGTTCATGATGCTCACAAGCAGGTGGGCGGGGAATCCTTTCAGATTCTCATAGTAGGCCGCTTTGGTGAGCGAGTTGTTCATTATCTCGGTGAATCCGGCGCCCACGAGCTGTTCGGCCACAAGGTTCTGCATCTTGTGTTTCTGGTCCTCCTCGCCTTTGATGACGAGCGAGCTCTTGAGCTGTGTGGGAATCTCCACATTGTTGTAGCCGTAGATGCGGAGAATCTCCTCGACCACGTCGCACGGCCGCTGCACATCTACGCGGTAGGGCGGCACATCGAGCAGGAGTCCTTTTTCGTCTTCGCTCACGATGCGCATGTCGAGATAGCTCACGATGTTGCGTATGGTGTCGTGTCCAATCTTCTTGCCGATGAGTCGGTCCACATAGTCGTACTGCAGGTCGACGCGGAAGTCGGGCATGGGTTCGGGATATACATCCACGATATCCGACGCCACCTTACCGCCTGCGAGCTGCTGGCAGAGCATAGCAGCCTGCTTCAAGGCATAGATAGTGCCGTTGGGGTCGACGCCTCTTTCGAAGCGGAAGGAAGCGTCGGTGCTCAGTCCGTGTCGGCGAGCGCTCTTTCTGATCCAGGTGGGATGGAAATAGGCGCTCTCGAGCACCACGCTGTGTGTGGTCTCATAGGTGCCGCTGCCTTTTCCTCCGAACACGCCGGCTATGCACATGGGGTCCTCTTCGTTGCAGATGGCCAGGTCGTGCGGTCCCAGTTTGTGCTCCACGCCGTCGAGTGTAACGAAGGGCGTGCCTTCGGGCAGCGTCTTCACCACGATATGGTGACCTTTCACCATGTCGGCGTCGAAGCAGTGGAGGGGTTGTCCGTAGGCCATCATCACATAATTGGTGATGTCTACGATATTGTTGATGGGTCGGAGTCCCACCGTATTGAGCCGGTTCTTGAGCCATTCGGGCGATTCCTTCACCTCGCATCCGGTGATGCTTACGCAGGCATAGCGCTTGCAGGCCACCTGGTTTTCGATGGTCACCCTGACGGGCAGGTCATGGTTGTCTACTTTGAAATCCTCGCAGCCAGGACGATGCAGCGCCGTCTCATAGCCGTTGGTCTTGAGCCACGCGTAGAGGTCGCGTGCCACTCCCCAGTGAGAGAGGGCGTCGGCACGGTTGGCGGTGATGTCCACCTCGATGAGCCAGTCGCTCTCCAGGTTATAGTATTCAGCAGCCGGTGTGCCCACCTTTGCGTCGTCGGGCAGTACGATGATGCCGGCGTGGTCGTGACCGATACCGATTTCGTCTTCGGCACAGATCATGCCGCACGACTCCACGCCTCTGAGTTTCGACTTCTTGATGACGAACTCTTTGTCGCCGTCGTAGAGCACGCAACCCAGATCGGCCACGATGACTTTCTGTCCAGCGGCCACGTTGGGAGCGCCGCAAACTATCTGCGATGGCGTTTCGCGGCCCAGGTCGACGGTAGTGACATGCAGGTGGTCGCTGTTGGGATGAGGTTCACAGGTGAGCACTTGTCCCACATACAATCCTTTTAAACCTCCTTTGATACTTTGAACTTCCTCGAGTGCGCCCACTTCGAGACCCGATGCGGTAAGTGCAGCACTCACTTCTTCGGCCGAAAGTGTGAAGTCGACATACTCTTTCAGCCACTTATATGAGATATTCATCTACTTAGAAAAATAGTTATGTTTCGAAAATCGTGCAAAAATACACAATTTCCGTCAGTCTGCAAAAGGTTTTTCCCAAAACTTGCATTTCGTATCGGCTAAAAGCCGGCCGCATGGCGGGCCGGCCGTTAATCGCCAATCATCTTCATGATGTAGTCGACGGTACCGTTCACCCCGAAGCGGCTCACATCGAGCGAGAGGTTGTAGTTTCGGGCATCGTACCACTCGCTTCCGGTGTAGGTCTTGGTATAGAGCTCGCGGGTGTAGTCGTTGTCTACAATCATGAGTTTGGCATCCGCTTCCGACACGCCATAGCGTTCCACCACGCGGCGTATGCGTGTCTCAATGGGGCTATGGATGAAAATTTTCAACACATTGGGATGGTTGCGGAAGATATCGAAGGCACACCGCCCGATGATGACGCACGACTCCTGCTCGGCCAGTTTTTTGATTACCGCGGCCTGCGCGTCGAAGAGTTCCTGCGTGGTGAGTTCGCGTCCGGTCTCATGATATTCGTGATCGGCCACATAGTCGCGGTAGAACTGTGCGAAATCGTCGCGCCAGGAGGGGATGCGCGTTTCGGTCTTGTCCACCACCTCGGCTCCGATATTGAACTCGCGGGCCACTTCCTGCAAGATTTGCTTATCAAAAAGCTTTACATTGAGTCGTCGTGCTATCTCGGCTCCTATTTCGTGTCCACCCGTACCGAACTGTCGGTTGATGGTGATGATGAATTGCTCTTGTCTGTTCATGGTATCGCATTGGTTAGGTTACGTTGCGAAGATAGTGATTTTTTTTGTAAATGCAAAACAAAATGTTCAAAAAATGCGGTTTTGAGTGACAATTGCGGTGTACCATTTCGCTCAAAAGCAACAAGATGGGCCTCGCCTGGAAATTATTTGTAAAAAAACGCAGTATTTTTTTGCAAAACGGTGTGAAATTTGCCATAAAATATATATTTTTGCAAGCAAATGAACCAAAGCCAACTGTTAGGAAATCATCAAAACAAAGCAATAAGACCATGAAACTTGACGGAAGAAGAGAAAGTGAGAATTTTGAGGACCGCCGCGGCATGAGTGGCGGCCAGATGGCCGGTCTGGGTATCGGCGGTATGATTATTGTGGGCCTTATCACCCTGCTCATGGGCGGCAACCCCCTTGAGGTGGTGCAGCAGATGGGCGGCATGCAAGGCGGTGAGGAGCAGCAGCAGGAAGTGACGTTCTCGCCCGAGGAAGAGGCACAGGCCAAGTTCTGCCGCCAGATTCTGGCCAGCACGGAAGACGTGTGGAGTGCCGTATTCCGCCAGATGGGCAAGACCTACACGCCCCCTACCCTCGTGCTTTTCAGCGGCCAAGTGCAGACCAACTGCGGCGGTGCCACCTCTGCAGTGGGTCCCTTCTACTGCTCGGCCGACCAGAAGCTCTACATCGACCTGTCGTTCTTCAAACAGATGGAGACCGACCTGAAATCGCCGGGTGAGTTTCCCCGTGCCTATGTGATAGCGCATGAGGTGGGCCACCATGTGGAGAACCTGCTGGGCATTCTGCCCCAGGTGCACGCCAAGATGAGCCAGGCTGGCAAGGTACAGGCCAACCAGCTGAGTGTGCGCTTGGAGCTGCTGGCCGACTACTATGCCGGTGTCTGGGCCCACTATGAGGACCAGGCCTTCGGCTCGCTGGAGAGCGGCGACCTGCAGAAAGCCATCAACTGCGCGCAGCACATCGGCGACAACTACCTGCAGGAGCGCGCCCAGGGTTACAGCCAGCCCGAGTCGTTCACGCATGGTACCTCCGACCAGCGCATGCGTTGGCTGAAGCGTGGCTACCAGACGGGCGACATGAACACCACCACGTTTACCGGCAGTTACGAGAGCCTGTAGTATTATAAGGTGTGCAACTGACAACACCAAAAATGCGGGGATATGCCTTTTTAGACATATCCCCGCAAATATTTTCATGTCAACCCTTTACATAGGTGTCACCTCTCCACGATAGAGGTCATCGGCCATGTGCAGGAGCAGGTCAAGCATCTCCACATCGTTCTTGTAGAACTGCGGTATGGCTTCATATCCGATGGCGGCGCCGAGGATGTTGCCGGCTATGGCACCGGTGCTGTCGCTGTCGCCTCCATGGTTGACCGATGCTATCATGGCCTCCTCAAAATTGTCAAAATATTTCAATGCGCAGTAGAGTCCCACGGCAAGCGCCTCCTCACCTACCCATCCTTGTCCGAGGCGGGACAGATTGTCCAGGTCAGGTCTGTCATTGCCTGACAGTTCGATAGCCAGCTCGGCCTGTAGGGTCATCTCTTCCACATAGCCTGAATGATTACCATACAATTGGCGCATGGCATCGTTGCCCTCGAGGATATACCTTTTCATGGCCTCGCGTGTGGGAGCGGTGTCGATTGCCAAGCGGTAGATGACATGGACCATCAGAGCAGCGGAGATAAATCCCAAAGGATGCTTGTGGGTGATTTCAGCAGCGTCTCCTGCCAGCCGGTCAGCCTGCAAGATGTCCATTCTGTCGTTCACCACTGCATAGAGCGCTACCGGTGCTACGCGCATCACTCCTCCACAGCCTTTGCTGTTGTTGAACGGCTTCACCCCTCTTTTGATGTCCTCGAGTGCCGACAAGCAGGTGATGCCGGGAGCGCGGCGGTTGTTGAGCTCCGGCACATCACGAATCCAGCACTCCGCATCGCCTCTCTTTCCGCTACGCTGTGTCTCGCACCACTCCAGGTAGGCGCGGCAGATGCCCTCTATGGGTTCCATGCCCAATCGAGGAGCATTGAGCAGGCCGTTGGCTGTGAAGAGCGTCATCTGCGTGTCGTCAGAAAACACCGCCTTGGCTTCACCCTCTCTTTTGGAGGCGAAGCAGCACTCTGTGTCAAGCCGGGTGATGCCCCGATTGCCATACTGAAGTTGTATTTCCCTGAAAGAACCGATAAACTCAACAGGATATCCCAATGCATCGCCGATGGCGCCACCGACGAGCGAACCGCGCAGTCTGTCTTGAAGTGTATTCATATTTGTTTTTCTTAGATTATTGCTTTTCATGATAACGGGAGGCACCCCATTCCTCTCTGACAGGATGGATGCCCCATCATTTTAGATGTCTTATAATTTTTCCACCATCACACCCCATTCTCTCAGCCGTAGCAAGGTGCTGCAGAGCGACATTCGTATCCATCAAATGCACTTTCAGGACCGAGGAGTTGGGATAGTGCTCGAAGTAGATGTCGTTGCTCATGTAGAGCTTGACTTCCTGCGTCTTGCAGTTTCTCATAAAGGCATTGTAGCAAGGGTGTGGAAGGCACTAACGCTGCCGCATTGCCAATTTAGGGCCGTGCCAGCCGAGCTGCCTCTGCGGTGAGGAAAGGCTTGGCCGCCTCGTAGGGAATTACTATTTCCTGTGAGCCCATATGCCAAAAGCTGATTTCCAAAGGCGCATACTCCAAGTGCACACCGTCAGGGGCCAGATAGATACTATTGCCAGGCAGATGCAGACATTCCCGATTGCCGTAATTGGCTTCCAGAAAATCACCTATTTCCTGGGCGAATTCCTTTGCGTCACCTTCTTCATTTGAATCAGCAAGGTATTTCCACAAAACGCCCTGCATCCGTTCGGTCACATCCTCATCCTCAACAAAGATGTCTACGGCGGCACCATCCGACTTTCTGAAAGTTTTGGCCTTAGACCCACGGTTGTCATGTGCCCCACCGAAAAACTCCCCGTCATAGCAGGCATAGCTCACATAGCGGTCGGTCTCGGCCACTTTCAGGATAGAAAAGTTCCGAAACCAAGACACCTCATAGATTATCCCCGACTCTGCGCAAGAGGCGGCATACTCTTGCTGGTCTATGGCACAGGCATGAGAGACGGAGTCGGTGTAACTGTCAAGAAAGGTCTTGAATTCTTCCTCATCGCAAGTGTCCGACGGGTAGTCGATGTCGGCATTCGAAAATGAGAGCATGCATTGAAAGATATAACTGATGACAGCTCTCCGCACCGGACTGTCGGCATCAACGGGGAAATGCACCCACACATGAGCGGAGCCACCCTTCTGCTCTTTCTCCACTTCTATTTGCACGATGTTCAGACCATTGTCGGCCATCGTGCCCATGCTTATAGCCAGCATCCATATTAGGGCTATGAATATTTTCTCCATTCTCATTGTCTTTTTAGGATTCCTAAATGCAAAAATAGAAAAATTGGACGAATTGTCCGCGCATGAAGCTAACTATTTCGTTCTTTTCTTAAACAAAAAACATTTGCTGTAGGTATTGCACCTTTCGTTTCACTAAATAAATTTGCACATAAAAACAAAAAATAGTTAATGAGACAAAAAAGCCGAACACTTCTAAAAAGAAAACGTATATTTGCGGTACCAAAACGAACAACTATGGAAAAGTATGAGAAAATAATTGTTGCGGGCATCGTGGCTGTCGGTCTTCTGATGCTCGGACTCTGCATCAAAGCAGGTATTGACAATTTCACCAACAAAGACCGCCGTGTGACTGTGAAAGGCCTCGCCGAGAAAGTGGTGGAGGCGGACAAAGTGGTGTGGACTATGTCTTTGCAAGAATCTGGCAACGAGTTGCAACCCCTCTTCGGCCAAATCGATAATAAAGTCAAGATTATTAAAAAATTTCTCATGGAGAAGGGTCTCAATGACAAGGGCGCCTTCCAACAGTCTACCTTCAACGTGACTGACAATTTGGCCAATGCGTGGGGAGACAACAAGCCACGCTACAACTACAGCGTGAGCCGTTCCGTCATCGTCACCTCCAAAGACACGAAATTCATCAATGAACTGAGGTCGAAAGTTGACGAGCTGGTAGAGCGTAATGTCATTCTGGATTCAGACTATGCCGAATATGAGTACACCCAGTTTCAGCAGTTGAAACCTGAGATGATGGCAGACGCCATTACCGCCGCGGAGAAAACGGCAAAGCTGTTTGCTGAGAACAGTCACTCCAAAATCAACAAGATTGTGGAGGCTGGACAGGGTGAGTTTTCCATCGACGACGGCGACCTTCCCTATGAGAAAAAAGTACGGGTAGTGTCTACCATCACCTATTCGCTCAAAGACTGATTGGCTTATGGCGAAATCGATTACCAAGCGGGTGTGTCAAAAGAAAAATTGACACACCCGCTTGCTTTGATACGCATTGGGGACCTCACCCCACATTATCCTTGCGCTGTCTATTGCACTTATTTTTTCTTGATACGCTTGGTCAGACCGATGGCCCCCGTGGGACAGACCAGGCGGCAGAGATGGCAGCCTACACACTTGGTGCCGATGATACGAGGCTGACGGGTCTCTGCATCGAAACTGATGGCCTGGTGTCCGCCGTCCATACAGGAAGTATAGCAGCGTCCGCATCCCATGCACCTCTCCCGGTCTATCTTGGGGTAGACCACCGTGTCGCGGTCAAGGTCGGACGGAAGGACGAAGTTGGGCAACTGCTCGCCGACGAGTGTATCCAGACGTTCCACACCCCTTTCCGCCATATAGTTCTGCAGGCCGAGCAGGAGGTCGTCGATGATGCGGTAGCCGTACTCCATCACCGCTGTGCACACCTGCACGTTTCGACAGCCCAGCTGTATGAACTCCAGCGCATCGCGCCACGTCTCTATGCCTCCGATACCGCTGAACTCCACATTTTTCATGATTTTGTTGGATGTCATCTCGTAGATAAACCTGAGGGCGATGGGCTTGACGGCCCGTCCTGAATAGCCCGAGACGGTCAGTTTGTCGCTCACCGCCGCCATGGGCGACATAGTGACGCTCTTGATGGTGTTGATGGCCGAGATAGCATCCACCCCCGCGAAATAGGAGCCCATGGCGGGTTTGTTGATCTGCGTGATGTTGGGCGTCATCTTCGCTATGACGGGAATTTTCACGTTGCGCTTCACATAGCTCGTGTAGAACGTGACCAACTCAGAATTCTGCCCCACATCACTGCCCATGCCGGCCAAGCGCATCTGCGGGCACGAGAAGTTCAGCTCCACGGCGTCCACGCCGGCCTCCTCGGCCATTTTGGCCAATTCTATCCATTGCTCCTCGGTCTGGCCCATGATGCTGGCCACGACCACCTTGGTGGGGTAGTTTTCCTTCAGCCGCCGGAGGATATCGAAGTCCATCTCCACCGGGTTTTCCGACAACTGCTCCATGTTGCGGAAGCCGGCAAACGAGGTGCCTCCCTTCACGGCATCGAAGCGTGGAGACACCTCGCGTATCTCCTGCATGCAGATGGTCTTGTAGAAGACGCCTGCCCAGCCCGCCTCAAAGGCGCGCGCCACCATCTCATAGTTGGTGCACACGGCAGAGGATGCGAGGAAGAAAGGATTCTCGCACGGTATGCCGCAGAAGTCGATGACGAGAGACGGGGCACTGCCGCTGACGGTTTGATTTCCACAGTCGGCGGAGCGGAGCAGTTCTCTTATCCTGACAGGTTGGTCGTAGTGGATACAAGCCGCCTCGGCCTGTTCCAGCTCATCGTCAGTACACTCGGCGACCCACCGTCCTGCCAATTTCTCATTGCCGAACCGGATGGCGCGGATGGCGCGGGCAGGGTCACCCTTTTTGCAAACTCGGCTGCAGGGAGCGTCTACGCAGAACAGACAGCGGGCAGCCTCTTCGTGGACATGTATCATATTATTATGTTTTTTGGGTATTATACAATCAATTCAAATAGAAACTTTCACAACATCAGGCTGACAGCAAGTCGCTTACTCATTGTCAACCGTCATTTTTCACGCAATACAGTGATAAAACGCAGAAAGGGGAAAGAAGCCGCCGCCTCTTATCCTCCCGACCACAAAGATAAAGAAAAATTCCGAAAAACCTATAGGACAGGAAAGAAAAAACTTTCCACTGAGACATTACAGGATTTCATCCAAATCGACAGACAGTCCTATGCTATAGGATATGCTCGTTGTGAGCGGAGAACTATAGAAATACGACTTAGGCTTGTAGTTGAAAAGATTGTCTACAGCCGTATTGACATGGATGCCCTTCCAAATATGGTGCTGCAGCATCAGTTTACAGATGGTATAGCCCTGGTCAACGTCCGTCCGGCCCGACTGCGGTTTGCCCTGACTGCGTCCGGAGAAGGCCGCATCGAGCGCATAATGCCGTGAGAACCGATGGTTGTAGCCCACCCTCCAGGTCAAAGAATGAGAGCGGGGCTGAGAGAACTGCGAGAAGAAGACGTTGCCCGTCTCATGCATCCAAGCATAGTTCAACTTGAACGACAGGCCATAATCAAAAATGTGACCGACACTGACATCGACGCCCCATACCTTGATGCCCTCCTCATTCCAATAGAGCGCGCTTTCCATCCCCTCGTACAATCCGCCGTCGATGGTAGTGATGCGTTTGTCGAAGATATTGCAATAGCCCATGAGGGTGAAGTTGTAGCGTCCGTCGAGGATTCCCCCGCCATTGATGCGCCGGGTCCGTTCGAAGGCGATGTTGAAATTGTGGCTCCTCTCCGGCTCCAGGTCAGGATTACCGAGAATCATATATCCCATATTTCCCATGTCGAAGTGCATGTACATCTCCTTGAGCGAAGGAGCCCGGAAGCCGCTGGCATAATTGACGCGGAAAGTCATCCACGGCATCTTGTAGACGACGGCGAGACGCTCTGTGAGCGCCTTCTGCGCAGAAGCGGAGAAGTAATCGTATCTGACGCTGCCCACCACGTTCAGCCGGTCGGTGATGTTCCAGTCGAACTGAGCGAATCCGTCGATATTGTTTTGCGAGTGGCTGGAGTTATCGACGAACTGATAGGTTGTGAGATAGTCGTGCATGAAGTCGGCACCCACTATCAGACTGTTTCTGCCAAAAACATGGCTGTAGAGAGCATGGAGCACATGCTGCCGGTTGCTGTAGTCATGGTCATGGGTTCGCGCGCCGCCGGGCAGGAAGTTGGCCTTGTCGTACTGGTCGTAAGCGTACGACAGTTCTAAATGGCGGTCTTTTTCCCAATTATACCTGCCCGTCAGTCCGGCGCTGTAGGCATTGAAATGATAGTCGTGGGTGTCGCGCTCGCTGCTGCGGAAGAAATAGCTGCCCCTACCCACCAGCGTAAGCTGCTCCGTTGGGCGCCACGTCAGCCGTTCCTTCACGTTGTAGGTTTTCTGCCCGTAGAGACGGCTCAGATTGGAATCGTCCTCCAGCACCGACTCATCATAGGGCAATCCCTGCGCCTTCTTCATCAGCTCTATGGCGATTTCCTCTGAAGAATGTGCCTTCGGCAAGTCGACAGGGTCTATTCTCGTATGTTGGAAACTCGTCTGAGAGTTCCACTTCTTTGTGTTGAAAGAGAAATTTGCCCCATGGCGCCATTCATTTCCGAAAGAATTGAATCGCGAGTTTACGTTGGCCGTCCAAGGCTCCCAATTCTCCCGGCTGATGATGTTGACTACCCCGCCTACTGCATTGGAGCCATAGAGGGCCGACGAGGCTCCCTTCACAATCTCGATACGCCCTACGTTGTCGAGATTCATTCGGTTGTAGTCCACATTGTCCATGGTCTCGCCTGCCATCCGCTCTCCGTCGACCAGGAAGAGTACAGCATTGCCGCCGAAACCGCTCATATTGAGCGAAGTCTCCTGCCCCATAGCAAAACCGAACTCAAGTCCCGGCAACTCCTGGATGAGCATGTCCTGGATATTGGTGGCATCGGTTATTCTGATGTCATGGAGAGTGATGAGTCGGGTGACCACGGGAGCGTCCTTCAGCGCTTTCGGCGTGTGTGACGCCGTCACGACGACAGGCTCCAAATCGACCGAATCGCTGACAGCCTGGGCATACAGCACATCAGCCTGCATGAACAGTATCATGCAGACTATGAAAGTGTGAAAGACTCTGCTCCTCAACAACTCCGCCACCACTTACTTCTTTGTGCCAGAGAAAGTAGTGACCATTTCAAAAGGCATATTGCCAAATTTCAACGAGAAAGTGGCTACAACGGCCTTCTCTTTGAATATGACCGTCACATTACTGATAGTATATGCCTTCTCGTCGCCATTAGCCGTCTTGACTGTTCCGGCATAAGAGGCCAGTCTTCCCGTAACGGTGTTGTCGCTTTGTGTCAGCGGAATGTTCTTTACAATGAGTGCGGGGATAGACATGGGTCCCATGCCGCCCGCCTCAGGGATAGTCATATCGACAGACGTGTCGGAGGCCTTGACAAACCCATAGGTAGCGGTGCCGTTCGACGACTCTTCGCCCATGACTTTGATGACTTCATTGCCCGTATATGAACCCGCCACTTGTTCTGCCACGGCCACCACGGGGTCATCATCGTCATCACCGCAGGAACACATGCCCAATACAATGGCGACAGCCGCCACCACCACCGTCAAAAAACTTTTGATTTTCATGTAATTTTCTGTTTGAAGGAATTATAATAGAAAAGTTTATAAATGCAGTGCCTCAATCACTTTGCCGTGCCCAACTGCTGCGTGGTATAGTCATACTCCGACCCGAAGGCACTGTGTGGAATGGTGAAGATGGCTATCATGAACAGCACGGCCAGACAGACCACCCACTTATTGTGCTTCCATTTCAGCGTGGCAAGGGCAGCCAGGAAGAAGAGAAAGGAAAGAAGTGTCTTGTTGTCGGTCAGATCAGTACCAAACGGGAAACCTGTCCACCAAGGGCCGAAAGCCGCATGCTGCACGAGCGGCCCGAAGATGAATCCGCCTATGAACAAGGTGGCCACCGTGATTTTCAGCCATTTGCTGTGATCCTTGCGGGCAAGCACCAGCAAGAGCGTATAGACGGCAAAGAGCATGGCCGCAAACATCAGCAATATATGCGGTATCAGTATGCCGGCCGGCACATCATTCCGGAACCGTATCACGGGCGGCTCATCGCCGGGATAGTCGATACCATCGAACGTGACATAATACTGCAGCTTGCCGCCTACAGGCTGCACCGGCAGCACCGCCTCCCACTGTTCGTCTTTCCATTCGAAATCCACTGTGGTGTATTCGTCCGCTGTCGGGAAACGGCGGTAATGCAGTTGGCCATTCACATCAGCGGGAGCGTCTTTGAGCACCACTTTCTCATCATGGCGCACACCGCTTCTGGGCAGTTTCATCTTATACCCCAAATCATTCAACTCCACGGTAATCGTTTTGGGATGAGTAGGCCCCGTCATGCGCTGGTATATGCTCAACACCAGCGTGACGACAACAGCTAAAAACCAAAATAAGAACTTCTTCATCTCACAGGGGGAGTTAAGTGCACTTGAAACACGATATTCTCTTCGCCGCGAAGCACTTTCACCGGAATGGTGGTACCCGGTTTCAGCTCCGACAGGCGTTCCATATATTCATTGATGTCCTTGAGAGGCTTACCGTCGATTTCCTGGATGATGTCGCCACTCCTGATGCCGGCATTGTGCGCAGGCTTTCCCGCCACCACGATATCGGCCCGGAGGCCGGGTATGCTGCTTGCGCCCATCACATCGGGCATAAGGCCCAAGGTCACCTTAAACTTGGCATGGCTCATTTTATTGCTGCTCGGCACATTGATATAATCAGGCGTCTCAGGCATGTCGGCCAAGCGGGCTATCAGCTGTTTCGAGAACTCCAAGGTCTGCTGCATGCCGTCATAATTCAGCGTAGAGGGCACATCGGCAGGGGTATGGTATTCCATGTGTCCCCCTGTGGTGAGGAAGAGAACCGGTATCTCCTGTGCCACGAACGACGCATGGTCGCTCGGCCCGTACCCATCCGGAATGCAAGAGACGTTCAGATGTTGCTCTCCGGCTATTTCCTCCACCATGGCTTTGAAGCTGCTGCTTGTTCCTGTGCCCGACACGCTCATGGCATCGCCACGCATACGCCCCACCATATCCAGGTTCACCATGGCGACAAAACCTTTGTTGCCGGCCGGGAGGTTGATGCGGCGGGCGTCGTCCTGCTTCATCCAGTCCAAGAAGAACTTTGAACCCACAAGGCCCTGCTCTTCAGCCCCGAAGAATGCGAAGACGATGCTTCGCTTAGAGCCCACCTTTTTAAAATACTTGGCCAACTGAAGCACCACGGCATCACCGCTGGCGTTATCGTCGGCACCGGGATGAACGCCGAGGGTGTCGGGGCGGCGCGAGCCGGAGTCTTTGCCTCCCATGCCCAGGTGGTCGTAATGTGAGCCCACCACGATGTATTCGTTTTTCAGCTTTTTGTCTTTTCCGGGAAGGACAGCGATGATATTATGGGTGGTTCTCTTCACGGTCTTCCCATACGTGAAGTCATGGAAGAAACCCTTTTTCTTCTTAGCCTTCACGACAGGTTTCAACTTCAGTGCCCGAAGTTGGCCGACAATGAAATCAGAGGCGAGTGTGTCGCCGGCCGTGCCCGGGTATCGGCCCCCGAGTTCCTGCGAAGCCAGGAACTCCACCGCCTGTTTCATTTCCTCCTGCTTTTGTGCAAAAGTCTGCGAGACAAAGGCCAAAGCCAGGAGCAATGCAAAATATTTTATCCTCATGAATGATGCGCAATATATTTGGCTACAAAGTTACTACAAACTTTTCAAAATCCTTTTCCTAATTTATTAGGATTTCTTAATTGGGGGCCAATAAGGTAAAAAACGCTATCATTATCTTATTGGGGGATGACCGAATTTCGGCAGAAATTTTGTAACTTTGTACCCATGCAATGTGAGAGGGAACTATGAGAAGAAAACACATATGTAAATTCCCGTTTATGGAACACATGGGTAATGAAGGCAAACAAACATATACAACTAAGTACTATAATCTTGATGCCATTTTATCCGTTGGATACCGAGTATACAGCAAGAAAGCCACTCGTTTTCGTCAATGGGCAAACAAAGTGTTAAAGAACTTCCTTGTCAGTCCTTGATGGTGAGGTAGCCGCTTTAGAAAAGAACGGGCAGCGGGTCGTCGTAGCTGTTGAACGGCACATCGAATCGGTCCGATGGGCAGTTTACGCCATCGATGTCATCAAGGGTGATTGGCGGCATTTTGGCCAACATGTCGATAACGGCAAACAAATGCCGAAAAGTCATCTCTCGCTTCCCTTCACCATTCTCACCTCATAGATTTCTCCAATCTGCTTACGGGGTTTGGCCACGAACTTCACACGGACCTGTGTCTTGCCCTTGAGCAGGTGGGCGGGTATGGGATAGGTTTCGTATTTGAACTCAGAGATGCGGTACTTGCCCGTGTTGTTCACCTCCTTCACCAGCACATCGTCGATGAGAATGTCGAACTCGTGCGACTTCCATTCACCCACGCCCCAGTATTTCAGACGCAGGCTGAGGTCGGTCTGTCCGCCGGTCTGCATGAGGTAACTGAAATAATGGCCATCGCTGGCATCACGGAAGAACGTGTCGTTGTTATTGCCCACCTCCGAACGGTCGGTCTCCATCTTGTGGTCGGTCTCCGGCTGCTGTTCGCCCGGCTGCACCTTGTCTATGGTGCGTGCCTCGAGCGCCTGGCGCTCCTGCTCCGCCTTGGCCAGTCCGTCGAGATAACTTTGGTAGCTGTCCTCGGAGAGCGCCAGCCAATACATCATGTAGCGGGAGTCGTGAATCTCAAAGAAAGGCATTATCTCATTGTGGATGGGATTCACCATCTTCGTGCTGAGGGTGAAATGCAGAGGCTTGCCCGCTATGGGCTGCAACTGATTGGCGATATCGCTGATATGGTTGTTGATGAGAATGGGCGCCTCGTTGACAGGCAGTTTCCTGCCACTGGCATATTGTCCGAAACGGCTGTCATCGGCGATGAGATGTGCGAGGTCCTCAGTGCCGGTCTTCATGCCCAGGAGGATGGGACCATGCATGAGGGCGATGTACTGCGGCTCATTGGGCAGATACTTGATGCTGTTGTGCATGGGGAAGGTGATGTCCACCACATCGCCTTTCTTCCATTTGCGCGAGATGGTGACATAGGAAGAAGGCCCTGTGACGATGCCGACGGGCTGGCCGTTGACCTCCACCTTGAACTCACCAGGCTTTACCCATCCGGGATAGCGTACGAGCAGGTCGAAGGCCCCCTTGCCCTGAGCGATGGTGATGCGGCTGGTCTCAGCATAAGGGAAGAGCGTCTCCTGGCGAAGGACGATGCCTTTTTCCTTCCAGTTGAGTTCTGAGGCGACAAACAGGTTGACGAAGAGGCTGGAAGCGTTTCTCGTATAGACAAACTGTCCGTATTTTCCGTGGTTCTCCATGCCTGTACCCACGCAGCACCACATGGCCTCGTTGGGTGCGGAGTAGTTGCGGTAGTGCCGCGGACGGGCGGGGGTGAAATAGACATAACCGCCATGGCCGGGATGCTGTGAGGAAAGGATATGGTTGAAGGTGGCCAGCTCGTAGTAGTCGGCAAAGCGGGCCTCGGGGTTGCGCCGGTGCAGATTCTCGGTGAGTTTCAGCATATTGTTGGTATTGCAACTCTCCGGTCCGTCGATGTCGTTGATGAAGTCCATGCAGGCATCCTTGCTGGGGAAGTGCTCACGGCGGCTGTTTCCGCCGAAGGCGAGAGACCGCTCACCGGTGACGACATCCCAGAAAAAAGCGCCGGCATCATGATAGGTCTCGTCGCCGCTCAGTTCGGCGATGCGCTCAAATCCCACCACTTTGGGCACCTGTGTGTTGGCGTGCATATTGTCGAGATTGTCCTGCCGCTGCGACATAGGGGTGAGCAGCCGGCGATGGGAGAAGCGGCGTGCCACGTCGAGGTATTTTTTCTCTTTTGTGATGGCATAGGCATCGACGAGCACCTCGTTCATTCCGCCGTGCTCATTGCCGAGCATCTGTTCCATCTGGGCATCCGTGAGGCCTGCGGTCAGGTCGATGGCCCAGTCGCAGAAGCCCAGGAAAAGTTTTTTGGCCTGTTCGTTTCCACAGTAGAGCCATGCGTCGCGCAGACCGGCATACATCTTATGGAGATTATAGAAAGGCGCCCATGAACCGAAATAGGTGCCGAAGTCACCCTTTTTGAAGGTAGACCAGATGCGCTCGCTGTTGGGCATGCCGCCCACGTAGCCGCGTCCCCACTCAGGATGGTTCCTGTTGTTGGCGTCGGCACATTCCTGCAATTCGCTGATCATATATTCCATCCGCTCCCGGCATTCGGTGTTGCCCGTGGCGGCATTCAGGGCCAGGGCCGTCAGGTAGTGGCCGCCCACATGCCCGTCGAGTCCGTCCCAGTTGGGGTAAGCCTTGGCTTTCGGCGTAAGTCCGGCCTCCTTGCGGTAGGGGGCGAGGAGGCGGTCGCAGTCATATTGCAACAGCGTCCTGACGTTCAGGTCGCGTGCTTTTTTCAGCGGACCGTCCAACAGTGTCACGTCGCCGAGCGGAAACTCATTATGGTACAGTTTGTCTTGTGCTTCAGCCCATGAGCCGAAGGCCAGAAGAGCGGTAAGGAATATTAGTTTTTTCATTACAGTTTTTTCAGTTGGGTTTTATTACTCTTGATTATATGCACAAAAGCATTTCTCACAGGTATGTTTTACGGGCAGGTAGTGAGCGGATTGGAGCAGATGCGGTCGGTGGGCATCCATCCCTTGACTCTCTTGTCGTCGGAGACCACCTTGATCCATTTCCCGCTGATGGCCAGAGGATGGAAGATGAGTTCGCTGCAGCCCTCAAGCGACACTACGCTCGCCTTGTATGAGGGACTCGTGCGCACACAGCTGGTGGGGTCGCCCGCAATGCCGAAGTAGATGAGCGAGTAATGAATCCAATAGCCCGTCTTCGACCCCTTCAGCGAGAAATCGCGGGGATTGTCGCCCTCGGTTATCACCTCCGGGCCTATTCTCCACCAGTTGTTCTTCACCGAGAGGAGCTCGACCACACAGTTTTCGTCGGGATCAAGCTGCGCCACCACTTTTCCGTTGGGCGAATTACGCACATTGGTGGGTGTGCCGCTGTTGTCAATAATGTAGGCATACACATTGTTGTTCTGCCCATAACCTGTGAGGGCAGTAAACAGCACAAAGGCTAATAAAAAAAACTTTTTCATGATAGTAAATATTAGTGGTGATTGATTATTTTCCAAGCATTTCGGCGCAGCTGTCGGCACAGCGCTCGCCGTCGACGCCTGCCGACACGATGCCGCCCGCATAGCCGGCGCCCTCGCCGCAGGGGAAGAGTCCGCGCAGGCGCACGTGCTGAAGGGTATCGCCGCAGCGCAGGATGCGCACGGGTGCCGAGGTGCGGGTCTCCACACCGATAAGCACGGCCTCGTTGGTAAGGAAACCGCGGCGCATCTGTCCGAATTTTTCAAAGCCCTGGCGCAGGCGGCTGCCGATACCCTCAGGCAGCCAGAAATGGAGCGGACTGGAGATAAGTCCCGGCGCATAGCTGCTCTTGGGCAGGTCGTAGCTGAGCCGTCCCTTCACGAAGTCGGCCATGCGCTGTGCGGGCGCCGTCTGTTTGCGGTTGGCCTGCTGCCAGCACTCCTGCTCCAGGCGTTGCTGCCACCGCATCATGCGCAGCGAGTCGTCGCCCTCCACATCGTCGGTGCGCAGTTCCACCACCATGCCGCTGTTGGACCACTGCGTGTTGCGCTGGCTCGGGCTCATGCCGTTGACCACCACCTGCTGCGGTGCGGTGGCGGCCGGTATGACAAAGCCTCCGGGGCACATGCAGAAGGAATAGACACCGCGACCGTCGACCTGTGTGACGAAGCTGTACTCGGCGGCGGGGAGATACCGGCCGCGCCCCTCCTTGTTGTGATACTGGATGCGGTCGATGAGCGCGCTGGGATGTTCCAGCCGCACGCCCACGGCAATGCCCTTGGCCTCGATTTCCACCTCATTGGCGGCCAGGTACTGGTAGACATCGCGTGCCGAATGGCCTGTGGCCAGGATGACCGGTCCGCGGAAGGAGCGTGTCTGTCCTGTGGGCAGATGAATCGTCTCCACCCCCACCACCTCATCGCCGCTCAGGGCGAGGGCAGTCATTTTGGTCTGGAAGTGCACCTCGCCGCCGCAGCGCAGGATGTTGTTGCGCATATTCTCGATGACGCGTGGCAGTTTGTCGGTGCCGATGTGCGGGTGGGCGTCGGTGAGGATGGCGGTGGAGGCGCCATGCTGGCAGAACACATTCAGTATTTTGTCGACACTGCCCCGTTTTTTGGAGCGAGTATAGAGTTTTCCGTCGGAATAGGCGCCCGCTCCCCCCTCGCCGAAGCAGTAGTTGCTCTCCGGGTCCACCTGCTGCGTGCGGGTGATGGCAGCGAGGTCTTTTTTGCGTTCCCTCACATCCTTACCCCGTTCGATGACGATGGGCCGCAGGTGGAGTTCGATAAGACGCAGTGCGGCGAAGAGGCCACCCGGTCCAGCTCCCACTACGACGACGGCGGGACACTCCGACACATCACCATAATGCGTGACGGTAAAGGGCTCGTCGGCCGGCATCTCGTTGACATAGACCCTCACGGTGAGATTGACCACTATGTTGCGCTGGCGCGCATCGATACTTCGCTTGAGCACCCGCACATGGCAGATGGTGCGGGCGTCGATGGCCTGCTCGCGGGCAATGAACTCTCTTATAGCGCTCTCGGCCGCCGCCACCTGTGGCGACACGCGAATCTGCAATTCTTTTATCATAGTATTGAGGAGGGTGGTTATCCCTCTGTAGAAAAGGAAGATGGCGTCTGTCAAAAGCCAGGCGCCATCTTATGGTTTACAAGATAATTAGAAGTTGATACCGATGTTGACGCACAGAGCATGACCGTGCGAGGAAGCATTCTTGTCAAGTCCAGAGGGAAGTTCGTCGCCATCGGCGAGGTTGGTGACACCGAACTGATAGGCGAGCTCGCCATAGAGATTGCTCCACTCGAAGCCGCAACCCAGCTTGAATCCCATCTCAGGATGGTTCAGGAATTTGTAGTTGCCGCTGATGCCCATGCCCACATACGGACCCAGGAAAGGCAGCACGGCCACTTCGTTTTCCAGTCCGAAGCCATACTTGATGAGAAGCGGAGCCTCGAGATAGTTGAGGTGACCGTCATGGCCAAGAGCCTGACCGCCCGCTTTCAGTTTCTCACCGCCACGCTCGGTATAGTAGAGACCCGTCTCCAGGAACACCGGAGCCGTCTCCGACACGCGCAGGCCCACGATACCGGCCAGCGTCATACCCGTACGGCCGTCTTCCGCCTCGATGTCGCCGCCTATTCCACCGAAGGCCACACCGAGGCGAATACCCCAGTAAGTGTGCTCCTCGTCGATGGAAAAACCTCCGGAACTGAACTGTGCGAAGGTAGGAACTGCCAGCAGACATGCTGCGATAAAAGAGAATAACTTTTTCATAATAGTATACTTTTATTATTTGACTGTTTAATTGATGCAAAGGTAACAAAAAAAAACAATCCCGCAAATAATTTCCACTTTTTCATAGACGAGTCCACTTTTTCGTAAAAAAAAGACTTATTAAGAAGAAATCAGCATAAAAAGGCGAAGAGAGAGAGGACAGGGGAAAGAAAGATGAGAATCAAGGAGTTAGGAGGCTGTGAGAACGGACTAAAAACAACTGCTACACCATTTTAACATCGAGGCTGTCATGTAAATTATCTATCTTCAAAATTGCCTTTTTTTTAGTTAAAAGGTTAAAAACTTTCTTTTACTATTCTGTATATGGAGATTATTTCGTACCTTTGTAGTCGATTTCAGGGCACGATTGAAGCATGAGCGTACTCATTGTTGACATTTTGCCTGAAAGTGTTGTGCAGGCAGCACTCATGCCGCACTTGCCTCTTCGGAGGCAATGAAGGTGTGGGCCAACATTTTGAGAAATGGCGTCTAATCGCGCCACGTATCCGGTAATTTGAACCAGAGAAATTCAAAACGTACTCTCCTGGAACATAGCGGAGAAGATGTCACGGGAGTCACCCCGACCAAGGTTCCAATAAAGAGTAAACCAAGCTGATTCTAAATGTTTCTGGCTCCGGCCAGAAGAACAGGTTCTAAGGTGAAGGCATGACAACGCGACAAAGATAGATTTACGTACGATTATGATACTCAAGATCCACCCCATCATGTAACTTCTGCAGAGCCAGCCAAGTGAATTCCTTCGTAACAACACGAGATATCTTCAAAAGAGATTAAATTCAAATTTCAAAAGAGATTTATAATGTTCAACTTAGATAAATTCATTTCCGACAGCGTGACGTTTCGTCCTGTCAGTATGTTTGTCGGGGACATAGAGGCGAACAAAGATACCCTAACAAGAGAGATAAAAGGCAAGAAAGTTTGTGTCATTGGTGGTGCGGGAAGCATTGGCTCCAGCTTCATCAAGGCAGTGCTTCGCTTTAAGCCAAAGAGTGTGGTTGTAGTTGACCTCAATGAGAACGGACTGGCCGAGCTGGTGCGCGACGTGCGTAGTACTGAGGGGCTGTTTGTTCCAAATGAATTCCGCTGCTACACGCTCAACTTTGCCGACCCAATCTTTGAACGCATCTTCCGTGAGGAGAAAGGTTTTGATATTGTAGCAAACTTCTCAGCTCATAAACATGTACGCTCAGAGAAAGATCGCTACAGTGTACAGGCACTCATTGAGAATAATGACATCAAGGCTAAGAAGCTGATGGATTTGCTATGCGAATTTCCACCTAAACATTTCTTCTGCGTAAGCACAGACAAAGCAGCAAATCCTGTAAACATCATGGGAGCCAGCAAGCGTATCATGGAAGATTTGGTGATGGCCTATAACAAATACTTTAAAGTAACAACAGCTCGTTTTGCTAATGTGGCTTTCAGTAACGGCTCCTTGCCTGATGGATGGATTCACCGTTTACAGAAGAAACAGCCGCTGGCTGCTCCGAGCGATGTGAAACGGTATTTTGTAAGTCCTGAGGAAAGCGGTCAGATTTGTATGCTTGCCTGCATCCTTGGAAAGTCAGGAGAAGTATTCTTCCCCAAACTTGGTGAAGACCAGATGTTGACGTTCTCTTCCATTTGTGATAGCTTTATAAAATCAGAGGGATTTACTAAGAAAGAATGTTCCAGTGATGAGGAAGCCAAACGATATTCAGCTGAGATGGACTACGATAACGATATCTATCCGGTGGTCTATTTCAAGAGCGACACAACAGGCGAAAAGGCATACGAGGAATTCTATGTCCCTGGAGAGAAAATTAATATGGAACGTTTCAAGGCTCTTGGTGTTGTGGAAGAAACGACTCGCAGACCCTTGTCGGAAGTAAATGCCTTCTTCGAGAAGTTAGAAGGTATCTTCCATAAAGAAGACTTCACTAAGGTTCAGGTTGTTGAGGCCATCAAAGAATTTATCCCTAACTTCGAGCACGAGGAGAAAGGAAAGAATTTGGATCAGAAAATGTAGGGATGGGAAAGATTCGGCAATCCAATATGGAACTACTTCGCATGATAGCCATGTTTATGATACTTATTATTCATGCGAATATGATTTCTCTACCTAAACCAACACACGCAGAGTTGGTTGCCAGTCCATTATCTACAGCTACAAGATATCTAATTGAGTCGTTCGGAATAGTTGGAGTAGACATATTTGTCATGTTGTCGGGATGGTTTCTTATCAACAGCCGACTTAAAAGTTTTCTTTCTTTATATTTCCAGATAATCACATTGTGGGGGGGAGCATTTCTGGCCTTTTTCCTTTTGGGTAAAACCCAACTTTCTGCAAAAAACCTGTTGGAGATAATTGCATTTACCCATTGGGATTGGTTTATTAAGGCATATATAGTTCTTATGATAATTGCCCCTGTCCTGAATACATTTGGTAAGGTATTATCTGAGAAAACACAACGTGACGTACTCATAGGTTTCTTCATCTTTTCAAGCACTTATGGTTGGTTAGGAGGAGCAAATCGTTTTTTTGTAAATGGCTATGGTCCGCTATTGTTCATAGGAATATACCTTTTATCGCAGTATGTGCATAACATAATCAAAGACGAACAATCCAAGCAGGATAAACGTCTTTTCACTTTAAGCAGGAAATGGGATTTACTTATATTTGGACTATGCATCTCTGTAAACACCGCGATTGGATTGCTGGGGCTTTACTTCAAAATTGAAATATTCAATATTGTGTATGCTTATACGAATCCGATAACTATTATTGCAGCACTTTATCTACTTATATTTTTCTCAAAGTTAAATATAAAGACGAATAAGTATATCAATGCGTTAGCTGCGGGTTCTTTTGCTGTATATTTATTGCATAGTCAAGTTGATTTAAGACCATTATTCAATGATGCAGTGAAGTCGCTATATTTTGCACATGATGGTGTATTGTGCATTTTATATATATTCCTATTTCTAATAGTGGTTTATCTGTCTTCTGTAGTTGCAGATTTGCCAAGACTTTGGGTATGGAAGAAGTTAAGTAACAAATACAATATTAAATAGAATGTCATATAAAAAGATAACGGATTTTATCCACAATTTGTACGGTGCTCAAGACTTTGTTCCTTTGGCAGTACCTGTATTCATCGGGAATGAGAAAAAGTATCTCAACGAATGCATTGATACGACTTTCGTCTCTTCTGTAGGCAAATTCGTTGATCGGTTTGAGGAAGACATTGCCAAATATACTGGCTGTAAACGTGCTGTAGTCGTTGTTAGTGGAACCAACGCGCTCCATATGGCCATGATGCTATCAGGTGTGGAGCGTGATGACGAAGTGTTAACTCAGGCACTAACCTTTATCGCTACTTGTAATGCCCTTAGCTATATCGGTGCTCATCCTGTTTTCATAGATGTCGATAAGGACACGATGGGCTTGTCGCCTATAGCTATGCGTGAATGGCTTAGCAAGAATTCAGAGATGAAAAATGGTCAATGCTACAATAAACGTACAGGACGCAGAATAAAGGCTTGCATTCCCATGCATACCTTTGGCCATCCTGTACATCTGGATGAGTTGGTAGAAGTTTGCAAGGAATACAACATCGAATTAGTGGAAGATGCAGCTGAGAGTATAGGCTCGCTATACAAGGGAAAGCATACCGGCACTTTCGGCAAGGTTGGTGCTCTGAGTTTCAATGGTAATAAAACCATCACCACTGGTGGTGGAGGCATGATGTTGTTTAATGATGATGAGTTGGGAGCCTTTGGTAAGCATCTAACCACTCAGGCAAAGATACCCCATCGTTGGGAATTCCGTCACGATCATATCGGCTACAACTACCGTATGCCAAACATCAATGCTGCCCTTGGCTGTGCGCAGTTGGAGCACATAGAGGAATATGTAGCCAGTAAGCGCGAGACGGCGAAAGCCTATGAGGATTTCTTTAAGAATATTCCCGAAATCGAATTCTTCGTAGATTCACCCGATACTCGCAGTAACTATTGGCTTAATGCGGTTATTCTTAAAGACAAGGATGCTCAGCAGAACTTCTTGCAGTACACCAATGATAACGGCGTGATGACCCGACCCATTTGGGAGTTGATGAACCGTCTGCCTATGTTTGAGTATTGCGAGAACGATGGTCTGAAGAATACCACTTGGTTTGCCGACAGAGTGGTGAATATTCCGAGCAGTGTAAGACTTGAAAATAAAACAGCTGGGGAGGGGATTTTGCAATAGCTAATCTTTTGTTGAGATGCCTCTAAGCTATAGGGGACTGTGTAACAGTAGGTACTGATGCAGTTGTAACCCATGATGTAGCTGATAGGCAGACAGTAAAAGGTGTTCCTGCTAAATAGATAATAATGAAGCCGTTAGTTCTCATAGGTGGTGGTGGTCACTGCAAGTCAGTGATAGAAGCAGCAGAGAGTGCCGGGTACAGTATTCTTGGCGTGCTCGACATGCCTGAAGACATAGGAAAGCAAATACTTTCTACCAAGGTTATTGGCACAGACGACGATATTCCTGCTTATGTCGGCAAAGCAGAGTTCGTTATTACTGTTGGATTCATAAAAAATCCCGGCACAAGAATCAAGTTGTTCAACAGAGTGAAGGAAGCCGGAGGAACCCTTGCAACGATAATTGCATCTTCTGCCCAAGTGTCAAGATATGCCAGTTTAGGCGAAGGAACTGTTGTCCTTCATCGGGCAGCAGTTAATGCAGAGGCAATCATCGGAGCAAACGTCATTCTTAACACAGCTTGCAATATAGAGCACGACGTCGTTGTCGGTAATCATTGCCATATATCTACGGGAACCATGATAAATGGAGGATGCCATATCGGAGAACGCTGTTTTCTTGGTAGCCTGTCAGTGACGGCTAATGGTATCTCTATTTGTGATGGCACAATTATCGGCGCTGGAACTGTTGTCGTAAAAGACATCGACAATAGTGGAACTTATATAGGTAACCCTGCACGAATGAAATCATTTTAGACTATGTATCCTATTCGTATACAACAAAGAATCATTGAGGGGGATAAGACAATCATTCAGACGATGAAACGGATGGATGGTGACAGAGTGAAATCCCTTATTGTATTTGTGGACGGTCATTTTTTTGGAATGATAACCATTGGTGACCTTCAGCGAGCTATCATTGCCAATAAACCATTCGACACTCCCATTAGCAGTTTGATTGACAATGGAAATAAGAAGTATGCACACGAGAACGACGATCTTCTGCAGATAAAAGAATGGATGAAGGATGTTCGTGCAGAGGTGATGCCCATTCTAAGCGCAGACAATCAGTTGAAGGATGTCATATTCTGGGATGACTTAATTAAAGAGTCCGCTCCCGATTATCGGGAGAAGATAGACCTGCCTGTAGTCATCATGGCAGGCGGTAAAGGTACGCGATTAAAACCAATTACGAATGTCATTCCAAAGCCTCTTGTCCCTGTGGGTAAGAAAACAATTTTGGAAGTCATTATGGACCAGTTCGAGAGTATTGGCTGCCATAAGTTCTATATGTCTGTCAATTACAAGGCTGACATGATGAAATATTACCTCAGTCAGCTTGACCATCAGTACGATGTCGAGTTCTTCCAAGAGGACAAGCCGTTGGGAACCATAGGTAGCGTATCGCTGTTGAAAGGTAAGATAACAACTCCATTTTTTGTGAGCAACTGCGACAGCATCAATGAACAGGACTACCGTGATGTGTATGATTACCATGTAAACAACCATAACGACCTCACCATCGTCACAATGGTGAAGAGCTTCAATATTCCATATGGCGTGATTGAGACTGGCGAGGACGGCCTAATGGTGTCTCTGAGCGAGAAGCCCGAACTGACCTATCAGGTGAATACCGGCGTATACATCCTCAACCCCAGTTGCATAGAAGAAATCCCCGAAGGTGAGTTCTTCCATATCACTCACTTAATGGAAAAGATCAAAGCCTGTGGCGGCCGCGTTGGTTGCTTCCCCGTTAGCGAACACGCATGGAAGGATATGGGCGAGTGGCCAGAGTATTTAAGAATGATAAAGGTGTTGTAAGAATTCCATCGTTAATAATATAATGAACGTTTTAATCATATATCCCTTTTACAATCAGCGTGAACTGATGCATAACTTTGCTTCCCGCCTCACTGAAAAGGGTGTTCATACTGACGTTATCAACATCAGCCAATATCGCTTTGAGAAGTTCTCAGAGGTTAAATGGCCGAAGAGTTTCCTCAAATTAGTTAATTTTGCGAACAATTCGAAATGGAGTTTCGGAGTTAAGTTTCTGAAACGATTACTTTCAAATGTCTATCTGCAGAAGCTCTTCCCTCTATATGATGTGATCGATTTCCATGCCTATTATCCATCCTATAACAAGTGGATGAAATCATGTATTGATAATAATGTGAAATTCGACATTACACTTTGGGGCTCAGACCTGATGCGAGCAACGGAAGAAAGAAAACAGCAGCTAAGATTCGGATTCGACCATTGCTACAAAATTAAGCTGACAGGAAACCTTCATGATGTATTGAAAGAGTATTATGGAGCTATATATGATGCCAAATGCAGGTTAGTCTATTTTGGCAACAGCGGGCTGGATGACATAGAAAGCCTTGACTATCAAAAAGTTGACGAAGGCAAAAAGAAACTATATGGCGATACTGGCAATAAGAAGATTGTGGTCTGTGGGTATAACAGCATTCCATCTCAGAACCACATGAAGATGGTTGAAGCGCTGTCAAAGTTGTCCCCTGAAGAGCGTAATGCTGTACACGCAGTATTTCCCATGACTTATGGAGCACTGCCAGGTTATATAGATGATGTAAGATCTGAATTGGATAAGAAAGGAGTGTCTTATACCATCCTCGACCACTTCCTCGACCCGGCAGAGGTGGCAGTTATAAGGAAAACGGCAGATATTGTTATTAACGTTCAAGACACCGATGCGTTGTCAGGCTCCCTGCAAAGCCATCTCTATTGTGGGAACGTATGTATTTTTGGCGAATGGTTGAACTATAGCCCCTTTATCAATAACGGAGTTTACTACATCAAGACAAGCATGGATGGAATCGCGGAACATCTGAAGGATGTTTTGCGCGATTTCTCGAAATATAAAACCCTGAGTGCCGGAAACCATGATATAATAGGGCGTTTGTTCACATGGGAGGCAACCATCGGAAAACAGACAGCAGTCTATGGCGAATAGAATAGTACGAGGATTAGGGTGGACCACGGCCAGTACTGTGATCAGAAATCTGGTTCACCTTCTCCAGCTGGCCATCCTTACCCGCTTCTTGGATAAAGCGGATTTTGGCATTGTGGCCATAGCTCACATGTTTGTGGGGTTTACCGCCATGTTTCTTGACATGGGCATCTCCGTCGGTATCATTCATAGACAGAATATTACTAACAGAGAATACAGTTCTCTGTTCTGGCTCAATATCATCTTCGGTGTTGTCTTGACATCAGGTCTGTTCATCCTTGCGCCACTAGTCACCGCCGTCTATCACTCGCAGGATCTCACGAATGTAGTTCAACTGCTATGCCTCACTATTTTCATCAGTGCATTAGGAACGCAGCAGCGCACCTATTGCCAAAAGAAAACTTACTTTGGGCGTTTGGCTGTCATCGAGACTACCGGTTCTATTATAACCATGGTGGTGGCGGTCTTAACTGCCATGACGGGCTATGGCGTGTACAGTTTGGCCTATTCCACATTAGTAGGTTCACTCTTCATTAATCTGACACATCTCCTAATCGGATTAGCAAAGGACAATAGGTTGAGCTTCCATTTCTCATTCGCAGAGACTATACCTTATTTAAAGATTGGAATATATAAAATAGGGTCGTCTGTTCTCGATTTCTTTACGAGAGAGTTGGATATCATCATCATCTCAACGACCCTTGGGTTGGAATTTCTCGGTGTTTACAATATCGCGAAACGAGTACCTGCGGCACTATATTCATTTATAACACCAATTATTCATCGTGTGTTTGCACCCATTTTCGCAGAAGAACAAGGAAGCGTAGAAGCACTCAAGAAGAACTATATGAAGCTTTCCAAAACACTGTCTTGGATATCGTTCCCCATGTATTTCCTGCTAGCCGCCCTCGCTCCCACAGTCATCACCACCGTTTTTGGAGAAAACTATCTCGATGGGGTGCCTGTAATGATGGTATTCTGTTTTGTCTATGCTTTCAATGGTGTCAATGGCGTATGTGGCGCATTACAGACAGCTAAAGGTCGAACAGACATAGGATTGAAATGGACTATCTACCTGATTGCCTCTACAGCCATAGTCTATTATACCACATCTTATTTCGGCATCATCTATTTCCTTTGCGGCATTTGTGTACTTACACTAATCAATGTGTTTATGATATGGCTCATCCAGTTCAAGCCCCTGGTAGATGTGACATTCTCGGAATATCTTACCATCTACACCAGGTCTTTTTTAATATGCACCGTTCTTTCTTCTATCGTATATCTGATACATCCGGCACCTTCTATTATATACTCTGTCATAGCAAGTGTGTTTTTCTTGATGCTGTTCTCATTTGGCATTCTGAAGACATCTGAAGGCAAGGATATCGTTAATGCGATGGAAACGATGAATGTGCCAAAAAGAATCGTAAGTCTGGCCAAGGCTATAAGGTAAAAAAAGTAATAGCAGATGGTTAAAGAAAGAATTCATTGGATAGATGTCAGCAAAGGTATACTAATATTGTTGCTCCTGCTGCATCATTTTGCGTCAGCAAAACGCGTTATGGGGATTGATAGCAATTTCTTCTCCTTTCTCACTTGCTGGCAGTCATTATATACCGCCTTTTTCATGCAGGCATTCCTGATGATGTCTGGCTATTGCTCCAATTTCAAAAAACCTCATGGGCAATTCTGGGAGGGAGTAATTAAGCAACTCGTCATTCCGTTCATATTCTTCGAATTTATCAGTTGCTGCATTATCTCTGCACAGAAAGAGGACTTTTCCATAAATGGCATATTTCAGGTGTGGATAGACACAAATGGCACTACTTTGTGGTTCTTAAATGCACTGATAGTATCTAAAGTCCTTATCTACTATATGCGCAGAGTGACAAAGAGTGTGAAAGTAGCGTTAATGATAACTTTTGTCTTGCTATTAGGAGCCTACGCTATGAATGAATTTGATGTGGGAACAAACTTCTTTTGCATAAGACAATCTTTAGGTTCAGTATTCTTTGTTTACTTGGGCGTTCTTCTGAAAGAAAGAAAAGAATTTTTTGACAGGATAATTCGTTTAGGCTATATATATCCTTATGTTTTGTACTGCTTCTGTTCTTCAAACTCCCTATACCATCATCAACAGCGAATATGGTATATCTTAAGATGGTGCCATTGTTCATACCACTCTCAATCTGTGGCTCTATGGCCTTTTTCTCTTTATGCAAACTGATAAACCACTCGCGTTTTTTTGAGTATTTTGGCAGAGATTCTCTTATTGTTTATGGAGTTCATTTTCAGTTGCTTTGCTTCTCGATACACATCACATTACAGCACATAACCGTCAACAGCTATTTGCAAGGCATGATAGCATCGGTGATCATTTATACGGCTCTTATTGTAGCGTGCTCGTTATTTATAGAACTGTTCAAACGTCCGCCAGCCAAATGGTTTGTTGGGCGTTTCTAATACGTACTGATAAGATTACATACCTGTCGTTTTACTTAAGCGTCTTGTCCTCATCATCCTTGACAAGCCCCTGCATGTCAATTATTGTAAATCTTTTTGGAATAAGTGTACAATGGCAAGCAAACATTCTGAGAAATACATTTTTTCTCTTTTCCTAATAGATTACAACAATCAGTAAGAGTTTCTCCATACTCTGCACATTATAGAGGTTCTCTTGGTTAGCCCATGAGAACAAGGAATCGGCTGTCTCCACCTGCAATACTGAACACCTTTATGGTTCTCAGTTTGCAAGTGAGGACAGCCGTTTTCGCTCGTCCGCATACAGTCGGGCGTATCTTACAGGAATATCAGTGACCTTAGCCCCCAGCAATTGAAAGCCAATAAGGTGTTATGTGGTTCTACGCAGACCTCGGAAAAATATAGAAATGGTTGATGCTCTAATTCTTAACCCTTCTTCAAAATCAATCTTTTTGGCTACTCATAATCAAAAAGTTCTCAAAAACATACTATTTTTGAGAAAACTTACTATTTTTGCAAATTAATAAAGACAAGTAGTTGTCGAAGCCCCCATTTGTAGGCGGGGCCATACCTAAAAAATTATACCTCAATAGAGATGAAAGTAATGAAATTTGGCGGAACATCCGTAGGTTCCGTAGAGAGTATTCTTAATTTGAAAAAGATTGTAGAGCAGGCAGCCGCCCACCAGCCCGTGGTAGTGGTGGTGAGTGCCCTCGGCGGCATCACCGACCAGCTGATAGCTACCTCGGAAATGGCCTGCAAGGGCGACGAGAGCTATGCCGTGGCCTTCGGAAATATGCAGGCCCGCCATCACGACATGATTGGCGCCGTGATAGGCGACGCCCGCAAGCGCGCCACCCTGCTCGGCCAGGTAGACACCCTTTTTGACGAGCTGAAGAGCATTCTCTTCGGCGTATTCCTGATACACGACCTGAGCGGCAAGACTCTCGACGCCATCGTGAGCTATGGTGAGCGTCTGAGCAGCCGCATCGTGGCCACCCTGATGGACAATGCGCAGTGGTTCGACGCCCGCGACTTCATCAAGACACAGCGCAAGAACGGCAAGCACGTGCTCGACAGCGAGACCACCTATCCACTGGTTCGCCAAGCTTTTGCCCGTCTGCCCCAGATATCGCTGGTGCCCGGCTTCATCAGCCGCGACTGCAACACAGGCGACATCACCAACTTAGGCCGCGGCGGCAGCGACTACACCGCCGCCATCATAGCCGCCGCCCTGGATGCCGAGTGTCTGGAGATATGGACCGACGTGGACGGTTTCATGACCGCCGATCCGAAGGTGATAAAGAGCGCCTATACCATCAACCACCTGAGCTACATCGAGGCCATGGAGTTGTGCAACTTCGGCGCCAAGGTGATATATCCCCCCACCATCTATCCCGTGTGTGTGAAGAAGATACCCATCATGGTGAAGAACACCTTCAACCCCGACGGGCAAGGCACTGTGATACAGGAAGAGACCGACGACGACCGCCGTCCCATCAAGGGTATCTCCAGCATCAAGGGCACCTCGCTCATCACCGTGACGGGTCTGTCGATGGTGGGTGTGATCGGTGTGAACCGCCGCATCTTCACCACCCTGGCCGACAACGGCATCAGCGTGTTCATGGTGTCGCAGGCCTCGTCGGAGAACTCCACCTCCATCGGTGTGCGCAAGGAAGACGAGCAGAGCGCTGTCGACGTGCTGAACCACGAGTTTGCCAAGGAGATAGAAGAGGGCGCCATGTATCCCATGCAGGTGGAGACCGACCTTGCCACGGTGGCCATCGTGGGCGAGAACATGAAGCACACCCCCGGCATAGCCGGCAAGCTCTTCGGCACCCTGGGCCGCAGCGGCATCAGTGTGATAGCCTGTGCGCAGGGCGCCTCGGAGACCAACATCTCCTTTGTGGTGGAGAGCAGGCTGCTTCGCAAGTCGCTCAATGTGATACACGACTCCTTCTTCCTGTCCGAATACAAGGTGCTCAACCTATTCATCTGCGGTGTGGGCACCGTTGGCAGCAAACTCATCGAGCAGATAAAAGACCAATACGAAGAGCTAAAGGAACATAGCCGACTGAAACTCAACGTAGTAGGCATAGCCAGTTCAACAAAAGGTATATTCAACCGCGACGGTATCGACCTGAACCGCTACCGCGAGCTGCTGGCCGAATCGGCGCCCAGCGACAACCACCGGCTGCTCAACGAGGTGGTGGGCATGAACATCTTCAACAGCGTGTTTGTGGACTGCACGGCCAGCCGCGAGGTGGCCGCCCTCTACCCCACCCTGCTGGAGCACAACGTGAGTGTGATAGCTGCCAACAAGATAGCCGCCTCGTCGGACTATGACAACTATCTGCGGCTGAAGCACACCGCTGTGGCCCGCGGCGTGAAATTCCGCTATGAGACCAATGTAGGCGCCGGTCTGCCCATCATCGGCACCATCAACGACCTGCGCAACTCAGGCGACAAGATACTCAAGATACAGGCCGTGCTGAGCGGCACGCTCAACTTCATCTTCAACGAGATAAGCGCCGACGTGCCCTTCTCCGAGACCGTGCGCCGCGCCAAAGAACAAGGCTACAGCGAGCCCGACCCCCGCGTGGACCTGAGCGGTACCGACGTGGTGCGCAAGTTGGTGATTCTGACCCGCGAGGCCGGCTACAAGGTGGAGCAGGAAGACGTAGAGAAACATCTCTTCGTGCCCGCCGACTACTTTGAAGGCAGCACCGAAGACTTCTGGCGCCGTCTTCCCGAGCTCGACGCCGATTTCGAGCGCCGCCGAGCACGTCTCTCCGCCGAGGGCAAGCGCTGGCGCTTCGTGGCCACGATGGACCACGGCCGCACCAGTGTGGCGCTGCAGGAAGTAGAGAAAGGACATCCCTTCTACAACCTGGAAGGCTCGAACAACATCGTGATGCTCACCACTGAGCGCTACAAAGAGTATCCCATGCTCATACAGGGCTACGGTGCCGGTGCCAGTGTCACCGCCGCCGGTGTCTTCGCCAACATCATGTCGGTGGCCAACATCTAACCCCACACATCATGAAACATCTCATCATCTTAGGCGACGGCATGGCCGACCACGCCATAGACCGCCTGAACGGACTCACTCCGCTACAAGCCGCCCATAAGCCCAACATCGACCTCCTGGCCCGTGAGGGGCGCACCGGCCGGCTCATCACCATACCCGACGGCTTCTCACCCGGCTCGGAAGTGGCCAACACCGCCATCCTGGGCTATGACCTCAACGAGGTGTATGAGGGCCGCGGGCCACTCGAGGCCGCCTCGATAGGCTACGAGATGCGCCCCGACGACATGGCCGTGCGCTGCAACATCATCACACTGGCCGACGGCCGCATCCAGAACCACCACGGAGGGCATCTGACCACCGAGGAAGGCACCCGGCTCATCCTGGCGCTGAACGAGGCGCTCGGCGACGAGCGCGTGCAGCTGATACCCGGCATCCAGTACCGCCACCTGCTGGTGATACGCGGCGGCAACAAGCATGTGGTGTGCGCTCCTCCTCACGACCACCCCAACGAAGCATGGGAGCCGCTTCTGGTGAAAGCCGACCCAGCCTGGAAGGGCCCCGACGAGGAAGGACGGCTCAGCGCCCAGGAGACCGCCGACCTCATCAACCGGCTCATCCTGCGCTCGCAGCAGCTGCTGAGCCAGCATCCCTTCAACCAGCAGCGGAAGACAGAGGGCCGCGTGCCGGCCAACTCTATCTGGCCCTGGAGCCCCGGCTACCGACCCCACATGGAACCGCTCAGCACCACCTATCCCCAGCTGCGCCGTGGAGCTGTGATATCGGCGGTAGACCTCATCAAGGGCATCGGCCACTATGCCGGTCTGCGCATCATCGAGGTGCCGGGCGCCACCGGCCTGGCCGACACCAACTACGAGGGCAAGGCCGCCGCAGCGCTTGAGGCTCTCCGCACCGACGACTTCGTGTTTCTGCACGTAGAGGCAAGCGACGAGGCTGGCCACGACGGCGATCTGGCCCTGAAACTGCGCACGATAGAAAACTTGGACAGCCGCGTGGTAGGCCCCATCTACCGTGAGGTGAGCCAGTGGCAGGAGCCCGTGAGCATAGCCGTGCTCCCCGACCACCCCACCCCCGTGGAGATACGCACCCATGTAAGCGAGCCCGTGCCCCTGGCCATCTGGCATCGTGGCATCGAGCCCGACGTGGTGCAGACCTTCGACGAGGTAAGCTGCGTGAGCGGCAGCTACGGCATGCTGCGCCTGCAGGAGTTTATGCAGACATTTATGAACGACGAATAAAAAAGCAACACTATGAGATACTACAGCACCAACCACCAAGCCCCCATGGCCACCCTCGAAGAGGCCGTAGTGAACGGTCTAGCTCCCGACAGGGGCCTGTATATGCCCGAAACCATCCACCGCCTGCCCGACGAATTCTTCAAGGGCATCGAGCACCTCCGTTTCCAGGACATCGCCTGCGTCGTGGCCGACGCCTTCTTCGGCGAGGACGTGGAGCAGGACGCCCTGCACGAGATTGTGTGGGACACCCTGCAGTTCGACTGTCCCGTGGTGGAAGTGACCCCCACCATCTACTCGCTGGAGCTCTTCCATGGCCCCACCCTCGCCTTCAAGGATGTAGGCGCCCGTTTCATGGCCCGCCTGCTGCAATACTTCCTGACCTGCCGCGGCAATGATGAGCGCATCAACGTGCTCGTGGCCACGAGCGGCGACACCGGCTCGGCCGTGGCCAACGGTTTTCTGGGCGTGGAGGGCATCCATGTCTACGTGCTCTACCCCAAAGGCAAGGTGAGTCCCATCCAGGAGTGCCAGTTCACCACCTTGGGACAGAACATCACAGCGCTGGAGATAGACGGCGTGTTCGACGACTGCCAGCGGCTGGTGAAGAGCGCCTTCATGGACTCCGAACTGAACCGCCACATGCGGCTCACGAGCGCCAACTCCATCAATGTGGCCCGTTTCCTGCCCCAGGCATTCTACTATTTCAATGCCTATGCCCGCATGAAGGAACAGGGCAAGGCCGACCGCCTGGTGGTGTGCGTGCCGAGCGGCAACTTCGGCAACATCACCGCCGCCCTCTTCGGCCACCGCATGGGGCTGCCCATTAGCCGCTTCATCGCCGCCAACAACAGCAACGACGTGTTCTACCAATATCTGCAGACGGGTGAGTATCATCCGCAGCCCACCCGCCAGACCCTGGCCAACGCCATGGACGTGGGCGACCCGAGCAACTTTGCCCGTGTCATCGACCTCTACGGAGGCTCGCACGAGCGCATCGCCTCGCTCATCGGCGGAGCCGCCTACACCGACTATTCCATCCGCGCCGCCCTGCGCGAGTGCTACGATAGCCACCACTACCTCTGCGACCCCCACGGCGCCTGCGGCTACCAGGCTCTGAAAGACCTGCTACAGCCGGGCGAGACCGGCGTGTTCTGCGAGACCGCCCACCCCGCCAAGTTCAAGGAGAAGGTAGACGCCACGGTAGGCACCGACACGGCGATACCCGACCGTCTGGCCGCCTTCATGCGGGGCACGAAACAGAGTGTGGCCCTGGGCAAGGACTTCGGCGACCTGAAGGCGTACTTGCTGAAACAATAACGAAAGGGAGAAGTTTTTTTCCGCGGTGTCAAAAAAAGGCGCCAAACCCTTGGCCATATCGCCATTATTGGCTAACTTTGCGGCAACAATCCGACACCGGACGAAAAGCTATGAAATACATCTCCCTGCCTGATGAGCAACAGCGTCATCTCAGCTTCTACCTGGCCATGGAAGAATATGTGGCCAGGGAGATGGACTGCGATGACGCTTTTTTCATGTGGCAGGTAGACCCGACGGTGATATTCGGGCGCAACCAAGTGATGGAAAACGAGGTAAACATAGACTACTGCCGCCGCCATCACATCGAAATCGTGCGCCGCAAGAGCGGGGGCGGCTGTGTGTATGCCGACCGAAGCAATGTGATGTTTTCCTACATCACGAAAGAAGACAACGTGAACTTCACCTACAACCGCTACATCAACATGCTGCTGCTCGTGCTCCACGAGCTGGGCATAGAGGCCCGGTCGAGCGGGCGCAACGACCTGCTCATCGACGGCCGCAAGGTATCGGGCAACGCCTTCTATCACCTGCCCGGCAAGAGCATCGTGCACGGCACCCTGCTCTACGACACCAACATGGAGCACATGGTGGGCAGCATCACGCCGAGCGACGCCAAGCTGGTGAGCAAAGGAGTGAAGAGCGTGCGGCAGCACATCGCCCTGCTGAAAGACTACACCAGCCTGAGTCTGGAACAGGTGAAACAAGCCTTCCGCAGCCGCCTGTGCGACAGCGAGGAACAACTCGACGATGCCGCCGTGGCCCGCATAGAGGCGATGCGCCAGGAATACCTCACCCCCACGTTTCTATACGGCCACAACCCCGCCTACACCCTGGTGCGCAAACGCAGGATAGAAGGTGTGGGCGAACTGGAGATGCGGCTCGAGGTGCGCCATGGGGTGATACGCCACGCCGACCTGACCGGCGACTTCTTCCTGGTGGGCGATATGGAGCGCGACATCATCCAGCCCCTCATCGGCATCAGTTATGAGCGCAGCGCCGTAGAAGCCGCCCTGCCCGACTGCCCCGGCGACACCATCGTGCATCTCACTAAGAAAGACTTGACCGACATTATCATCCAATAACCATCATAATTAAAGCTAAGAATTATGGAAAACAAAAGAACCTGTCTTTACGACCGCCACGTGGCGCTGGGCGCCCTCATCTCCCCCTTCGGCGGTTTCGACATGCCCATCCAGTACTCATCCATCATCGAGGAGCACAACGCCGTGCGCCAGCACAGCGGTGTGTTCGATGTATCGCACATGGGTGAGGTACGCATCAAGGGCGCCGATGCCGAGCGGTATGTGAACCACATCTTCACCAACGATGTGAAAGACGCCCCCATCGGCAAGATCTTCTACGGCATGATGTGCTATCCCAACGGAGGCACTGTAGACGACCTGCTGGTATACAAGATGGGCGAGAACGACTTTTTCCTCGTGATCAACGCCGCCAACATCGACAAGGACGTGGCCTGGATGCAAGAGCATCTCGAGGGCTACGACGTAGACTTCGCCCACTGCTCCGACTACTACGGCCAGGTGGCCGTGCAGGGTCCCGAGGCCGAACAGGTGGTGGAAGAAGTGCTGGGCATGAAGGTGAGCGATCTGGTGTTTTACACCTGCAAGACCATCGACACCGACGGTGAGACCGTGATAGTGAGCCGCACCGGCTACACCGGCGAGGACGGTTTTGAGATTTACGGCTCGCACGACTTCATACGCCGCCAGTGGGACCTGCTCATGGAGAGCAAGCGCTGCCTGCCCTGCGGACTGGGCTGCCGCGACACCCTCCGCTTCGAGGTGGGTCTGCCCCTGTACGGTGACGAGCTCTCCGACGAGATTTCGCCCGTGATGTGCGGTCTGAGCATGTTCTGCAAGTTCGACAAGCCCGAGTTCATAGGCCGCGACGCCCTGTTGGAGCAGAAGACCAACGGTGTGGCGCGCCGCGTGATTGGCATCGAGCTGGAAGGCCGCGCCGTGCCCCGCCACGGCTATCCCGTGCTGCACGACGGTGTGCAGGTGGGCGAGGTGACCACCGGCTACAACTCCATCTCCACCGGCAAGAGCGTATGCATGGCCCTTGTGGAGACTCCCCATGCCAAGCTGGGCACTCCGCTGGAGGTTCAGATCAGGAAGAAGACCTTCCCCGGTGTGGTGGTGAAGAAGCGTTTCTACGACAAGCACTACAAGAAATAAGCAAACAAAATTATCCAACAAACCCAATAAAACAATTTAAGACTATGGCAAAAGTGATTGAAGGACTCTACTACTCAGAGAGTCACGAGTATGTACGTATCGAGGGTGAATTCGGCTACATCGGCATTACCGACTATGCACAGCACGCACTGGGCAACGTGGTATACGTAGACATGCCCGAAGTGGACGATGAGGTGGAAGCCGGTTCTGAATTCGGCGCTGTGGAGAGCGTGAAGGCCGCCAGCGACCTCATTTCGCCTGTGAGCGGCACTGTGGTGGAAGTGAACGACGCCCTGGCCGACACCCCCGAGCTGCTGAACAGCGACGCCTTCGCCAACTGGATTATCAAGGTGGAACTCTCCGACAAAGAAGAGGTAGACAACCTGATGGACGCCGCCGCCTACGAGGAATTCTGCGCCAAGCAGTAAGAAGGAGCACCCCCTCATAAAATACAAAAACCAGCGAAAAGACATGTACAAATATTTTCCGCATACCCAGGAAGACCTTGAGGCGATGATGCGGGCCACCGGCATCGAGAAGCTCGACGACCTGTTTGCCGAGATTCCCGAGCAGATACGGTGGCACGGTGAGTACGACCTCCCCTCTGCCAAGAGCGAGATCGAGATACGCCAGCATTTCGCTCGCCTGTGTGGCGAGAACCAGCGGCTCACGGTGTTTGCCGGCGCCGGTGTTTACGACCACTATACTCCCTCTGTGATACCCAGCATCGTGGAACGCTCAGAGTTTCTGACCAGCTACACGCCGTATCAAGCCGAGATTTCGCAGGGCACCCTGCACTACATCTTCGAATACCAGAGCATGATGACCGCCCTGACCGGGCTGGCCATCTCCAACGCCTCGATGTACGACGGCACGACCGCCACGGCCGAGGCCGTACTCATGGCCGCCGCACAGTCGAAGAAAGCCAACAAGGTGGTGGTGTCGAAGACCATCGACCCGAAGACTCTGCAGGTAGTGCGCACCTATGCCCACTTCCACGGTGTGGAGCTGCTGGAGGCCGCCGAGAAAGACGGCGCCACCGACAAAGCCGACGTGGAGCGCCTGCTCGCTGAGGGCGGTGTGGCCGGCGTGGTGGTGCAGCAGCCCAACCGCTACGGTGTAGTGGAAGACTTCGGCGGCATGGCCGATGCCTGCCACCAGCAGAAAGCCCTCTTCATCATCAACAGCGTGGCCGCCGACTTGGCCCTGCTGAAGAGCCCCGCTGAGTGGGGAGCCGACGTGGCAGTGGGCGACGGCCAGTCGCTCGGTCTGCCCATGTCGTTCGGCGGTCCCTACTTCGGCTACATGTGCTGCACGGAGAAGCTGATGCGCAAGATGCCCGGCCGCATCGTGGGCATGACCCGCGACAACCGTGGCCAGCGCGCCTTCGTGCTGACCTTGCAGGCCCGCGAGCAGCACATCCGCCGCCAGAAGGCCACCTCCAACATCTGCTCCAACGAGAGCCTGATGGCCCTCTACGCCACCATCTACCTCTCGGTGATGGGCAAGGAAGGTCTGAAAGCCGCCGCGCAGGCATCGTATGCCGGCGCCCACTACATGCTGGACCGCCTGGTGGCCACCGGCCATTTCCAGCCCGCTTTCAACCAGCCCTTCTTCAACGAGTTCTGCGTGCGCTACGATGGCGACGTGGACCGTCTGATGGAGCGTCTGCTTGCCAACGGCATTCTGGGCGGTGTGAAGATAGACGACCACACCCTGATGATAGCCGTGACGGAGAAGCGCACGAAAGAAGAGATAGACCGATTCGTAACACTAACTGAGGAGGACGCCAAATGAACAGCAAACTATACGGAAACCTGATTTTCGAACTGTCGAAACCCGGCCGTGAAGGCTTCAGCCTGCCCGCCAACGAATACGGCGACTATGCCGTGCCCGAAGAAATGCGGCGCAAGGACGATGCTCCCCTGCCCGAGTGTGACGAGATGACCGTGGTGCGCCACTACACCAACCACAGCGGCAACAACTTCGGTGTGAACAACGGATTCTATCCGCTGGGCAGCTGCACGATGAAGTACAACCCCGTGATCAACGAGGAGACCGCCAACATGGCCGGTTTCAGCGACCTGCACCCCCTGCAGCCCGACTGCACCAGTCAGGGAGCCCTGGCCGTGTACTACCACCTGCAGAAGAGTCTGGCAGCCCTTACGGGTCTGAAGGAGTTCACGCTGAACCCCTTTGCCGGTGCCCACGGCGAGCTGACCGGTCTGATGATTATACGCAGCTACCACGCCGAGCGCGGTGATGCGAAGCGCACGAAAGTGATTGTGCCCGACAGTGCCCACGGCACCAACCCCGCTTCTGCCGCCGTGTGCGGACTGGAAGTGGTGGAGGTGCGCAGCACCCCCGAGGGTGTGGTCGATGTGGAGCACCTTCGCACCTTGCTCGACGACAGCATCGCCGGCATGATGATGACCAACCCCAACACGCTGGGCCTCTTTGAGCCTCAGATACCCGAGATAGCCGAGATGGTGCATGCCTGCGGCGGTCTGATGTACTACGACGGCGCCAACCTAAACCCGATGCTCGGTGTGAGCCGTCCCGGCGACATGGGCTTCGACGTGATGCACATCAACCTGCACAAGACCTTCTCGACACCTCACGGCGGCGGTGGTCCCGGCAGCGGCCCTGTGGGCGTGCGCGAGGGACTGGAGCATCTGCTTCCGCGTCCGAAGGTGGTGCTGAACGACGGTGTGTACAGCGTGGAGCGCGACGACAAGAGCATCGCCGTGGGTGCCTATCTTGGCAACTTCGCCGTGGCAGTGCGCGCCTACACCTACATTTTGTCTTTGGGCCGCGAGCACATCAAGGAGGTGGGTCCACTGGCCACCCTCAACGCCAACTACATCAAGGAGCGTCTGAAGGACGTGTATGAGTTGCCCATCGACACCATCTGCAAGCACGAGTTTGTGTTCAACGGTCTGAAAGATAAGTCGACCGGTGTGACGACGATGGATGTGGCCAAACGTCTGCTCGACTACGGATTCCACGCTCCCACCATCTACTTCCCGCTGCTCTTCCACGAGGCCCTCATGATAGAGCCCACCGAGAACGAGAGTCTGGACACCATCGACAGTTTCATCGACGTGATGCGCCAGATAGCCAAGGAAGCCGCCGAGGAGCCCGACACGGTGAAGAACGCCCCCCTGCGCACCCCGATAGGGCGTGTGGACGACGTGCTGGCCGCCAAGCACCCGATACTGACCTACTGGCAGCTGCTTGCCGACAACGCCGACAACGCATGACCAGTACTGACCTTATTATAATAGGAAGCGGTCCCGGCGGCTACCGTGCCGCCGGCGAGGCCGCCCGTCTGGGCCTTCAGGTGACCGTTGTGGAGAGCGCCGAGGCAGGCGGCACCTGCCTGAACCGCGGCTGCATTCCCACCAAGACCTGGTGTCATGAGGCCGAGGTGATGAGTCTGCTGCGCGAGAAAGGCGTAGACGCCCCTGTCGACTTCGCCAAGATACTGGACCGCAAGAACCAGGTGGTGAGTCAGTTGCGTCAGGGTGTTGAGACACTGCTCTCCTCGCCCGGCATCACGCTGGTGAGAGGAAAAGCCCGCTTTACCGATGCCCATACCATCGCTGTGGGCGACGAGCAGTACACGGCTCCCCACATCATCATCGCCACCGGCTCCGACTCCAAACTCATTCCCGTGCCCGGCATCGACCTGCCCCATGTAGTGACCTCGACCGAACTGCTCAACATCGACCATGTGCCGGCCCGCCTGTGCATTGTGGGCGCTGGTGTGATAGGCATGGAGTTTGCCTCCATCTTCAGCAGTCTGGGCAGTGAGGTGACCGTGGTGGAATTTCTGAAAGAATGCCTACCCGCTCTCGACAGCGAGGTGGCCAAGCGGCTCCGCACGCTGCTCTCGCGCCGCGGTGTAGACTTCCGCATGCAGGCCGGTGTGAAGGAGATTACCCCCGAGGGGGTGGTCTACGAGCGCAAGGGCAAGACCGAGACGGTGGCCGCCGACGTGGTGCTCATCGCCACCGGCCGCAAGCCCTGCATCGAAGGACTCGACCTTGAAGCCGCCGGCATCGCCTACACCCGCGGCGGCATTACGGTGGACGACGAGCTGCAGACCAATGTGGAAGGTGTCTATGCCATAGGCGATGTGAACGGCCGCATCATGCTGGCCCATGCCGCCACCTATCAGGGACTGCATGTGGTGCACCGTCTGGCCGGCCGCACCGACAGCATTCGCCTCGACATCGTGCCCTCGGCCATTTTCACCAACCCCGAGGCCGCCGGTGTGGGCATGACGGAAGACCAGTGCAAGGAAAGCGGCATGGTGTACACCTGCAAGAAAGGTCACTACCGTGCCAACGGCAAGGCGCTGGCCATGGATGCCACCGACGGCATGCTGAAGCTGTTGGCCGACGGCGAGGGTCGCCTCATAGGCTGCCACGCCTACGGAGCCCATGCCTCCGACATGGTGCAGGAAGTGAGTTGCCTGATGACGCGCAATGCTACGGTGGCCGACCTGGCCGATATGATTCATATCCACCCCACGCTGGGAGAGATTCTGGCCGAGACAGCCCAAACGTTCTGACACAAAGCAGAAGACACAGAAAAAACAGCCGTTGTCACCTTATTTGGCAACGGCTGTTTTTTTCGCAGAATCATCATCGATTTACAAGTGACGAAAGAGAATTGTTTAAAATCTTTTGTAACTTTGCATTTGGAAAAAAGACCAATTATGGAATTAAAAGATTTTATCGAAAAGTTTGCAAATCTGCTTGACGACACCGACGTGTCAGCTATTCAAGCGGACACCGCCTATCAAGAGCTGGAAGAATGGTCTTCGCTGACCGCCATGGGCATCATCGCCATGGCGAGGACAGAATACGGGAAGAAAGTGACAGGGCTTGAGATACGGAAGTGTAAAACGGTTGAGCAACTGTTTCATCTCATCGCCTCAAAATAATGGTATCGTTTATCAAAGCCCTATCTTACTACCTTCCCCAAAATGTAGTGACCAATGAGGTATTGGAGGAAGAATTCCCGGAATGGAATGCCGAGAAGGTAGCCCAAAAAGTAGGCGTCCGGCAACGTCATCTGGCGGCAGAAGGCGAGACCGCCGGTGACATGGCAGAAAAGGCGGCCCGGAAATTGTTCGAAGAATACAGCATTGACCCGCAGACGGTCGACTTCCTGTTGTTCTGCACGCAGAGCCCCGACTATTTCCTGCCCTCTACGGCCTGCATATTACAGGATAGGCTGGGCATACCCACCCGTTCAGGCGCCTTTGACTTCAATCTGGGCTGCTCGGGCTGTATTTACGGCATGGCCGTGGCCAAGGGCCTTATTGCCGCCGGCATAGCCAGGAATGTGCTCCTGCTGACCGCGGAGACCTATACCAAGTATCTGCATCCAACGGATAAGAGCAACCGTTCTATCTTTGGAGACGGTGCGGCAGCCTGTCTGATATCTACGGAAGGTTTCGCCGAGATAGGTGAGTTCTCCCTGGGCACCGACGGCAGCGGCGCCCGCCATCTCATGGTGAAGACAGGTGCCGCCCGCCAGAAGGCCGCCACGGGTCTGTGGGAGGAGGACGAAGAGGGCCATATACGGTATGACGATTACCTGTATATGAATGGCGGCGAGATATTCAACTTCACGCTCGATACCGTTCCGGTCATGATGCAGGAAGTGCTCTCGAAGAATCTGCTGGTGAAGGACCAAATAGACTACTATGTGTTTCATCAGGCCAATAAATATATGCTGAACACGCTACGCCAGGTGTGCATGCTGCCTAAAGAAAAGTTCTATGTGGACCTTACGGATACGGGCAACACCGTGTCGTCGACCGTCCTGATAGGCCTCAAAGACTGTATCGATAAAGGAATCATCACGCCTGGCAAGCAAGTGATGATTGCCGGTTTCGGCGTAGGTCTGAGTTGGGGCGGCACCATTCTCAGATTTTAAAGGCTGCCCCGACACTGTAAAAGGAACCACCTAAACCACAAAGCCCATGCTGTTCAATTCATTTGAATTTCTGCTGTTCTTTCCCATTGTGTGCATGGTCTACTATGCATTGCCCACACTGAGGTGGCGGAATATTTTCTTGCTGGCAGCCAGTTATTATTTCTATATGAGCTGGGAGCCGGTATATGCCCTGCTCCTCCTGTCGAGCACAGCCATTACCTATCTGGCGGCACTCGGAGGCGCGAAATGGCCCAAGCACAAGACCGCCCTGCTTGTCACAGGCATTGTCTTGAATCTTCTGATACTCTTTTTCTTCAAATATTTCAACTTCGCGGCAGAGAATGTCGCTCAGGTGATGCATTATCTTGGCGTGCGGATGTCGGTTCCGAAGTTCAGGGTCCTGCTGCCGGTAGGCATTTCCTTCTATATATTCCAGGCCTTGGGCTATATGATAGATGTGCACCGCGGCGATGTGAAGCCGGAGAGGAATTTCCTCACCTATGCGCTCTTTGTCTCATTTTTCCCTCAACTGGTGGCGGGACCTATTGAGCGCTCCTACAACCTGCTGCCGCAATTCAAGCAAAAACACCGCTTCGACTACGACGGCGTGATGGCAGGTGTGAGCCTGATGGTGTGGGGCTATTTTATGAAACTGGTGCTGGCCGACCGATGTGCCCTGTATGTGGACATTGTTTATAATAATGTGGGCCAGCACAACGGCGGTTCCTATCTTCTGGCGTCCTTGCTGTTCCCCTTTCAGCTGTACGGCGATTTCGCGGGATATAGCCTCATCGCTATCGGAAGCGCTAAAGTAATGGGATTCAAGCTGATGGAGAATTTCCGAAGGCCCTACTTCTTCTCCACCTCCATACAGGAGTATTGGAAGCGCAACCACATCTCGCTCACCTCATGGTTCATGGATTATGTCTACTACCCGATGGTGGGCAGCAGCACCCGCCTGTGGTGGTGGTGTTTTGCCATTTTCTTTACCTTTTTCATTTCAGGCTTCTGGCACGGGGCTGCATGGACCTACGTGTGCTGTTTCTCTATATTCGGCTTCTACCTGGTGGTATGTATGCTGAAGGACAAGCCCCAGCGGCGGTTTGAGAAGAAATACGGGCTGAAGAAAAAGGGATGGTGGCTTTGGCTGAACCGGGCGGTCACTTTTCTGCTGGTCGCGTTTGCGCTTGTATTTTTCCGTGCCCACAGCATAGGCGACGCCCTGACGGTGGTGAAAGGAATCCTCACGAACCCCGGCATTCCCCACCGGGATGCCGCCAATTTCATTGCTGTCGGTCTGGCCCTTGCTGTCCTGGCGACAAAGGAATTCGCCGACGAGTATCAGTGGCGGTTCCGCCTTTCCGAGTCACCCTCCTGGCTGGTGCGCCATGTGTATCTGGTTGTGATGATAGCCTACATCATCTTGTTTGGCGTGTTCAGCGGCGACCAGTTCATTTATTTCCAATTTTAAGGTGTGTATCATTAACTGAAAAACGATGAAGAAATTAGCAATCAGCATACTTTTCATCCTTGTCGGCCTTTTCATCATCGACCGGGTGGGCGGATTGGCGATGTGGTGGGTGAACCAGCACACGCACGATGTAACAGGCCCGAAGATGAGATACTTGATAAACGATTTTCATGAAGACGTCTTAATGATGGGCACCTCGCGCTGCAACAGCCATTATGTACCCTCCATTATCAGCGACACGCTCGGCATGAGCGTATACAATGGAGGTATTGACGGCTCAAAGAATATATTTTCCCACTACATCATGCTCAGCCATATCCTGGCCAGCCATACGCCCAAAGTGATATGCCTTGAAGTACAGCCGAATGACTATGTCAGAGAGCGGGACCCTTTTACCTGCATTACTTTTTTTGCCCCCTATTTCGGCAGAAACGCACAAGCAGATTCCGTATTCGCTCTGGCTGGCAAATACTGGCCCTACCGCATCTCCCACCTATACCGATTCAATGCCAAGGCCACCTCAAACCTGGCAGGACTTGTGGTAACCCGACTGGACAGCGACAACAACGGGTATGTGCCGTATTCGCCACCAGCACATTTTCCCAACACCCTCTACCACCTGAGCACCCCCAAGCACGTGGACAGCGTGAAACTGGAATATCTGCAAAAATTCATCCGTCTCTGCAAGGCGAAGGGAATAAAGCTCCTGTTTACAGTATCACCGATGTATGCTAAAGTAGACTCCGACTTTTATGATGTACTGAAAAAAACAGCAAAAGAGAACGGTCTTTCCTTTTTAGACTATCATACAGAGGGACTCTATCAAGACCACCCTGAATATTTCCATGACCCGAGCCATTTGTGGGACAAAGGCGCAAGACGCTATTCCTCGTTATTTGCCGGCGACTTAAAGAGGCTGTTGGAGAGAGAACGGTGAGGTGCGACTCATCAAATCCTAAGAAATAATAAAAAAAACGGGATTGTTTGGCACATCAGCAATAAAGTGGTAACTTTGCAGCAGACTTGAAAGAGTCGGGGGCCGTATCGGTTAGATCGGGATACTCATCAAATAATTCAAGAAAACCGAGAAAGCATCTTTTGCCAATGGCGGGCCACGCCCCTCGGGGTAGCTGAAAAGCCGGTGGATTACAAAGGCGGAGAGCTCTCAAATCATATATGCTCGGAGTTTCATCACATCACGGTACGGCCCATTTTTTATATTTTCCCAACCAAAAATAATTCCTATCAGACATGTTTTCCGGCATTGTAGAAGAGATGGCCACAGTGAGAGCCATTGAGAGAGAAGGCGGCAATGTGCACTTCACACTGACCTGCTCGTTTGTAGACCAACTGAAGATAGACCAAAGCGTGAGCCACAACGGCGTGTGCCTGACCGTGGTGAAGATATCGGGCGACGAGTATGTGGTGACCGCCATGAAAGAGACACTCGACAAGTCGAACCTGGGACTGCTGCGTGTGGGCGACCATGTGAACGTGGAGCGCTCCATGCTGATGAACGGCCGTCTGGACGGCCACATCGTGCAGGGCCATGTAGACGGCACCGCCGTGTGCACCGCCATGGCCGACGCCGACGGCAGCACCTACTTCACCTTCGAGTATGATTTCGACCTGGGCATGGCCTCGCGCGGCTACTTCACGGTCGACAAGGGCAGCGTGACGGTGAACGGCGTGTCGCTCACCGTGTGCAACCCCACCCGCAACACCTTTGAGGTGGCCATCATCCCCTACACCCGCGAGCACACCAATTTCCACGACATCAAGGTGGGCACCGTGGTGAACATCGAATTCGACATACTGGGCAAGTACATCGCCCGTCTGCAAGAATTGCAGAAGCAATAAAAAACGGCCCTTTACACGGGCCGTTTTTTTACTTTATCAGCCACTCTACCTTCAGTCCGTAACATATTGTCATTTTGCGGTGGAAGGAGGAAAAACAGAGAAAAAGCATGTTTTTTATGTGCCCATTCTTGAATTGTCACATTTCTACCCCCCATTTATTCCTTTTTTTGAAGAAAATCATCTAAATTTGCAGCTATCAACAACGCCTTGTAAACCATTCTTCGACACCCGCTATCCGTTCTATTCATGAACAGCCGGGTAAACGAACGAATAATGAAGAGGCTATGCTGCGGCAAAAAAAGCAAGATGAGAAAGACCTTGTTGACCATACTGACACTCCTGTTACCAGCCCTCCAAATGCTGGCCATCCCGGCCACGGGCCAACTGACAGGCCTCTTCAAGACCGAGAAAGGCGACAGCCTGCTTGTCAGACTCGAGGGCGATGAGCACCTGAGCTATTGGCAAGCCGACAACGGACGCTGCTACCGCCTCACCCCCCAAAACATACTCCGAGAAATCGACCTCCAGCAGGAACAGACCCTGTGCCTGCGCCGCGCCGCCCTTCACAGGAGCCCCAGTCTGGGCGACTTCAAGCACTACGAAGGCCAATACCGCGGACTGATTATCCTGGCCAACTTCACCGATCTGAAGTTCAAGGAAGGCCACGACCGCGAGTTGTATGACAACGTGGCCAACACGGAGAATTTCACCAACAGCATGGGATTCAAGGGCAGCGTGCGCGACTACTTCCTGAGTCAGAGCCGTGGCAAGTTTGACTTCTCCTTCGATGTGGTGGGACCTGTGGAACTTCCGAAAAGCTACAAATACTATGGCGAGGACGCCGCCGACGGCAGTTCGCGCAACCTCCATGCCGGCGAGATGATAGCCGAGGCCTGCCAGCTGGCCGGCGAGGGTGTGGACTGGAGCCTCTACGACTGGGACGGCGACGGCGAGGTGGAGCAAGTGTTCGTCATCTTCGCCGGCGAGGGCCAGCACAACAGCACCGACACCTACACCATATGGCCCCACAAGCACAGTCTGTCGCTCAGCGACTACGGCGCATCTCTCACGGTGGGCGGTCTCACCGTCGACCAGTATGCCTGCAGCAGCGAGATGTTCACCAAGACCATGATTTCGGGCATCGGTGTGATTTGCCACGAGTTCTCCCACTGTTTCGGTTTCCCCGAACATTATGACGCCGCCCTGGGTTCGGCCGGCAATTTCGGCATGAGCCAATGGGACATCATGGGCTACGGCAACTACAACGGCAACGGTTTCGTGCCCGCCGGCTACACCAGCTACGAGCGCATGGTGCTGGGCTGGCTCGACCCCATAGAGCTGAAAGACGGCGACATACAGATAGACGGCATGCGCCCCCTCTCGGAAGACGGCGACGCCTACATCATCTACAACGACGGCAATACAGACGAGTATTACCTGCTGGAGAACCGCCAGCAGACCGGTTGGGACGCCTCGCTGCCCGGCCGCGGCCTGCTCATCCTGCACGTAGACTTCGACAAGGCCATCTGGGAGGCCAACGGTGTGAACGTGGTGCAGACAGGCGGTGTGTTCAAGAACGACCACCAGCGCATGACCATCTTCCATGCCGACAACGACGACCAGACGACCGACTTCTCGCTGCAGCGCGACCCCTACCCCTACGGCAAGCGCGACTCGCTCACCGACCACTCCTTCCCCGCCGCCGTGCTCTACACCCCCGACCTGCGCGGCAACACCCGCATGGGCAAGCCCATCACCCACATCACCCGCAACGCCGACCAGACCGTCAGTTTCCACTTCAGCGGTTCGAACGGTGAGAGCGGCATCAGCCCCGCCGTCAGCACCGAGGCGACTGAGCGGCAGCTGCTCTACCGCATGGGCGACAGCCGGATATGGTGGGAGCGGCAGCAAGGGCAGCAAGGCGCCGGCCGCAAATATGTGGAGCGATAACCTTCAGACAAGGAAAAAGAATTCGATATCATCTATTATTCACTAACAATCACGCTTATGAGAAAACTTTTATGCTTAGCATGGAGCTTGTGTGCCGTGGTGCTGGTCAACGCCCAGCTGCCCGTGAAACCGAGCCCCGTAACCGCCGGTTCTCCCTACAGCCAAATCAGCAAGGAAGACCAGCAGCAGTTGGAGAAGATGGTGCCTGCCAATGCCAAGGCCACCCGTCCCGCTCCCAAAGCCAAGAAACGCGCCTTAGGTGCCGAGTCGACCGACACGGTGAGCTACTTTGTGGCTGCCCAGAGCACCAAGGCCAACTACTCCTTCGTGCCCGAGGGAGGCGACATTCTGACCTATGAGATGGGAATCGTGCGCGACGGCAACACCGTGACCTTCCACAACTTCTTCAATCTGTACAATCCCGCCGACTACTCGCCGAGCCTCGACATCGACTTCAGCGGTGTCTACGACGAGGCGACCAAGACCATCACCATCCCCACCTCGACCGTTTTTGAGAACGGCACCGTGGCCGGTTCGATCTACAACTATTATGTGGGGCTGCTCTCCTGCGGTCAGCTCACCGAGACCGGTTCGCTGATTCCCGACGACGAGCTCGTGTTCCACGTAGAGGGCGACTTCGAGAAGCTCACCACCGAGCAGGTGGTAGGTCTCTCCGAGTACATGCCCAGCGGCGGCCAGTCGTACGGTCTGGTCACCTCCTACCGCCGCATCGTGATCTGTATCCCGAGAGAGAGCGGCGACCTGGTGTGCTTCAACGATGCCATCGACATGGGCAGCACCTTCCCCAACACCCCCGCCATCCAGAAGAGCATCCCGCTGGTGAACATCGGTAAGGGCGAGGTAGACTTCGCCGTTGAGGTGGAGAGCGACCCCGAGGGTGTAATCCGCAGCGAGGCTGCCGGTATTATCCCCGGTCTGTCGTATCAGATGATTACCTTCGAGATGTCGGCCACCGAGCCCGCCGAGGAGGTAGAGGCCAACGCTGTGGTTTACTACGACTGCGGCACCGACGACGGCAGCTTCGTGATATCGCTCACGGGAGCTATCGACCCGCTTCCCGACTATTCGGCCATTGTGAAGAACGGTGACCTCACCTTCAACACCTCCGTGGATTATCCCTTCGAGATGGGTGAGTTCGACGGCAAGACAGCCGCCATCTCCGGTCTGAAAGGCGCCAGCGGCACCTCCGACCTCTTTGTATACATGACTGTGCCCGAGGGCAAGCTCGGCAAGCTGAGCTTCGAGGGCTACCACAAGAACGACCCCTCCTTCCGCTACAGCTGGGGTGTGCTGTCGGGCTATTTCGTTGACAGCGATGCTCCCGCATTCTCCGTGACCAACGAGGGTGAGATGAACGGAACCATCGAACTGGCTCCCGGCGACCACTTCGTTCGCTTCCAGCATCAGAGCATGTACTACTCCGGCTTTGAGAGCAACGGTCTCTACCTGACCAGTCTGAGCCTCGACTTAGAGGACCTGCCCGCCGATGCCGCTGAGGTGAAGACCGAGAGCATCGACTTCGGCAACTTCATTGTCGAGTCGGGCTATAATGTGAGCGGCACCCAGAACATCGTGATTCAGAACCGCGGTGCCAATCCTCTTACGCTGAACAACATCAGCAGCGACAACGACGAGTTCAAGGCCGATGTGAACGACGTTCAGCCCGCCACCTCGCTTCAGGACATGATTATCCCCCTCACTTTCTCGAGCTCCACTTCTGGCAAGAAGACCGCCAACATCACCGTTGAGACCTCTGCCGGCACTTACACCGTGGCCGTGAAGGCAAGAGTCTATGACATGCCCGACTTCAGCCAGGTCGTGACCGAGGGTCTGGAGTACATGGAGATAACCACCGACCCCAGCTATCCCTTCGTGGTGGAAGACGGTGTGACCTACAATGCCAACTGGGAAGACGGCGACCTGGTAGAAGCCACTTCCTCGCTGAACATCAAGCTCAATATTCCCGAGGGCAAGATTGGCTATCTCACATGGGAAGGCCACACCTGGGGTGCTCCGAAAACCGATGTCGAACTTGACTATTGGTACGACGACAAAGCCCAGATAGACTATCAGTGCAACAACAGCTCCGGTTGGGTATATCTGTTCGGTCAGGACGAGGACGCCAGCTCCGACGCCTTCAAGGCCTACAGCGGCGGCTCCTATGCCCAGTTCCTCACCTTCATTCCTCCCACCCAGGAATGGTTCGGCAACCATGTGAACTTCCAGTTCTACCAGAACGGTGACGGTGTTACCCACGGCAAGCACCGCTTCGAGGTGAAGAACATCCGCCTGCATGTGGAAGACTTCGCCGAGCACAATGTGGAACTGCTCACCCAGGGCACCGTGAAGTTCGACTCCACCTATGTGGGTCCGCAGCGCTACACCACCGCCACCGTGCAGCTCTACAACGCCGGCAGCGCCGTGCTGAGCGTAGACTCCATCAAGGCCGAGATTGACGGCGACCCGTTCTACGGTGTTGTTCCCGAGGGCTGGAACAACCAGGTACAGTTCCAGGGCACAATGAACGTGACGCTGTGGTTCTATCCCTCTGAGCCCTGCGACGAAGACAAGACCTACAGCGGCTATGTGATTATCTACACCACCGGTGGTGAAGTGGTCGTTCCCGTGGAAGGAACCGTGAAGGGCAGCAAGGGCATCATCTATGCCGGCGACATCGAGGACGACGCCTATGGCTGGAGAATCTTCGACCGCGACATGGACGGCGACTGCTGGAAACTGGGTTGGAACCTGTGGGGCGACGTGCCCGAGTATGTGCTGAGCGGCCACGAGTGCCTTGGCTCCGCCTCCTCGAGCGCCTACTACGGTGCCTACACACCTGACAACTGGACCTTCTCGCCCGCCATCGAGGTGCCTGCCGACGGTGCCAAGCTGAGCTACTACATCAGCGCCTTCCATCCCGACATGTATGCCGAGCACTACAGCTTCTATGTAGTGGAAGACATCTCCTGCCTGGACGAGGGCAATGTAGACCCGATTCTCGCCAACTACGAGCCTCTGGTGGAAGAGACCATCAACATACCGAGCGACTACAATGCCGACCGGACCAAGGTGGGCGGCTGGATCAACCACGTTGTCGACCTGAACGACTATGCCGGCAAGACCATCTATCTGGTTTACCGTCACCACGACTGCGAGGGCCAGTATGTGCTCCGTCTGGACGATGTGTTCGTCTACACCAACGAGAAGTTCGACGAGCTGGGCATCAGCATGGCTCCCGCTATGGAAGATGTGGCCAGCCAGGAATACTTCAACATCGACGGTGTGCGCCAGAACGGCCCCACCAGCGGTGTGAACATCATCCGCTCTACGATGAAGGACGGTTCTGTGAAGATACAGAAAGTCATTCTGAAATAATTTGAAGTGAAGATGAAGAAATTCATATTCAACGTTTTGGCGTTGCTCGCTGTGTGTACAGCGGGCAACGCTCAAATTGCGGGTCTGAACATCGGTTACTGCAACGGCGAGGTGTCGACCTCCATCCACAAGGAGTTCTGCTCGCAGGAGAAGGACATATGGGTGAGTGCCGCCATCTGGCTGCCCGCCAGCGACATCAATGTGAACGCCGGCAATGAGCTCAGGTCTATCCGCGCCGGTCTGGCCCAGAAAATCGGCATCGACACCATGAGTGTATGGGTAAGAGAGACGCTCGACGGCGCCAACATAGCCGAGGGCGGCATCGCCAAGGCCAGCGTGAAAAAGGGCTGGAACGAGATAGAGCTCAACCAGGCCATTGCCCTCGACGGCACCAACACCACCGGCTACTACATCGGCTACTCCTACCACCAGACCTCTGTGAACCAGGGTCTCTCCGTTTTCCTGACCCCCACCCCCAACGCCCTCTTCCTGAAGCATGGCGACGGTGAGTGGACCGACCGTTCGGCTGAGGGTCTTCTCTGTGTGGAAGGCCTTGTCTACGGCGACAACCTGCCGAAGCTGAACCTGCGCCTCATCTCGGTCGACGCTCCCGACTACTACATCATCGACAAGGGCAAGATGACCGTTACGGGCGAGGTGCGCAACATGGGTGTGCAGACCGTGACCGGTTTCGATGTGACCGCCCGTGTGGAGGGCATCGACGAGACCTATACCGCCCACATCGACAGCACTATCAACTTCCAGGAGAACAAGTCATTCTCGTTTGAGGTATCTCCCTCCATCCAGCAGACCGGCACCGGCAATCTCATTGTGACCATCACCGGTCTGAACGAGGGTGACGACCTGAACATGGAAGACAATGTGGCCAGCGACCAGTTTGAGATTGTGCAGCACGACTACTCGCGCATGGTGCTCATAGAGGAGTTCACCACCGAGGAGTGCGTCAACTGCCCGCGCGTGGCCTCCTATATACACGAACTGCTCGACAAGGAGAAGTACAAGAACTGTGTCACCGCGCTGTGCCACCATGCCGGCTACTACACCGACTGGCTCACGGTGCCCTGCGCGTCGAAGTACCTGTGGTACTACAATGCCGGCGGCTCCACCTACGCCCCGGCACTGATGACCGACCGCTGGACCACCAGCGGCGCCTCCACCCCCGTGTTCAACCCGAGTTCGCTGTCGCAGCTGGAGTCTGTCATCGACCTCCGTCTGTCGAAGCCCGCCTTCGTGTCGCTGACCCTCAAGGCCGAGATTGACGCCGAGGCGAACGTGGTGAAGGTGAATGTGACCGGCAACCGCGCCAAGGAAGACATCACCGTGAATCCCGCCCGCATCACCGTGTATCTGGTGGAGAACAACATCAACGACCGTGCCCAGGCCGGCGCCACTCCCGACTTCGTTCACCAGCACGTGGTGCGCAAGGTGAACAGCGACTGGGGCGAAGTGCTGGAATGGAACGGCGACGACTACAGCTACGACTGCCAGCTCGACCTGCGCGCCGACTATGTGTTGGAAAACCTGCAAGTCATCGCCATGATTTACGACTACGACCAGAACGACGCCACGCTCAGCGAAGTGGCCAACGCCGCCGCCCTGAGCTATGCCGACTTCACGACCGACGACATCCGCAACATCACCGCCGAGGATTCGGAACAGGTGGTCTACGACCTGCAGGGCCGCCGCATGAGCGGCGACAAGCTGCCCAAGGGTCTCTACATCATCAACGGCCGCAAGCAAGTGGTGAAATAACCGGCATCGCCCTGAAGTGGCACTGATATCAAGTGACACCTAATATAAAATAAGGTCTTCGTGCACAAGATTGTCACGAAGACCTTTTTATATAATGCTAAAAAAGCGTATCTTTGCAGCGCCTTGGAAGGAGTCGGCCACTTTCTGGCGCTTGTTTTTCCTCACCACACTCATCGCATCAGTCATAGGACTGAAGACTATATCATAGAGCGGGCCACCCCGCTCGGGAAACATTTTGTTAAATAATGTTTACACCATTTTTGGTGGTCGACAGAATCAAAATAATATTCCATTAATAGATGGGAAAACAGCTATATTATTTTGATTTTATCGACCAATTATCTATTTTTGTCGCAGATTACAAGCAAAATTCATATGAAACATTTTTGTTTATTGGTACTAACGCTGCTTCTGGCAGCCCCCCTCACTACCCACGCCCAGACCGCGGGCCGTGAATGGACCCTGCAAGACTGTATAGACTATGCCCTGCAGAACAATATCCAGTTGAAGAAGAACCGCATCACCCGCCTCTCGGCCGAGGAAGACGTGTTGCAGTCGCGCGCCGACCTGCTCCCCTCGCTGTCGGCCAGCACCAACCAGAATGTGGTGTACCGTCCTTTCGTCTCGTCGGGTCAGAGCACGGTGGCCAACGGCTATGTGCAGTCGAGCATCGACAAGGTGTACTACAACGGCAGCTACGGCATCAACGCCAACTGGACGGTATGGAACGGTAACCGCAACCGCAACACCATCAAGCTGAACCAGCTCAGCGCCCAGCAGGCCGAGATAGACTCGGTGACGATGGCCCGCACGATAGAGGAGCAGATTGTGAAGCTCTACGTGCAGATTCTCTACAGCACCGAGGCGATAGAGGTGAACCGTCAGAGTCTGGCCACGAGCCGCAAGAACGAGGAGCGCGGTCAGGCCATGGTAGAGGTAGGCAAGATGAGCAAGGCCGACCTGGCCCAGCTCACCGCTCAGCGCGCCCAGGACGAATACAACATAGTGGCGGCTGAGAACAATGTGAAGAACTACACCTTCCAGCTGCGCCAGGTGCTGGAGCTGACCGAAGCCGATGCCTTCGAGATAGCCGTTCCCACCTATACCGACGCGCAGGCACTGGAAGAGATACCCGCCCTAAGCACTGTCTACGCCCGCGCCCTGGAGTCGCGTCCGGAGATACAGAGTGCCCGTCTGGCCATCGAGGGCAGTGAGGTAAGCATCGACATAGCCAAGGCGGCCAAATTGCCCACAGTGGGCGTAAACGGTACGGTGGCCACCAACACCACTTCGATGGACAACCGTTCGTGGGGCTCACAGCTCAAGACCAATTTCGACATGGGTGTGGGCGCCACCGTAAGCATCCCCCTCTTCGACAACCGCCAGGCCAAGACGGCCCTCAACAAGGCCCGTCTGCAGCGTGAGAAGAGCCTGCTCGACCTTCGCGAGCAGGAGAAGAACCTCTACAACACGATAGAAGGCTACTGGATAGAAGGCATGACCAACCAAAGCAACTTCAAGGCTGCCCGTGAAGCCACGAAGAGCCAGGAGGCCAGCTACGAACTGCTGAGCGAGCAGTTCCGTCTCGGACTGAAGAACATCGTGGAACTAATGACGGGCAAGACCAATCTGGTGAATGCCCAACAGAACGAACTGCAGAGCAAATACCTGACCATACTCGACATCTACCTGCTGAAACTGTATCAGCGGTAAGACCTCAACCAACCAAGAACCATAGGCAGTTTGTAAAAAAGATAACATCAAATCAGGAAACATAATGAAAAAGATCAGCAAGATTTGGGTATTTGTCATCCTGTTGGCCCTTGTAGCCATGGCCTTCTGGCTGCTCTCGGGCAACAAGAAGAAGGAAGTGGTGCATTTCAACACCGTGGAGGTGGAGGAAAGCAATCTGCAGAACAGCGTCACCGCCACCGGCACCATCGAGCCGGTGACCTCGGTGACGGTGGGTACCCAGGTATCGGGTATCGTGAGCCGTCTCTATGTCGACTACAACAGCGTGGTGAAGAAAGGGCAGGTGATAGCCGAGCTCGACAAGACCAACCTGCTGAGTGAGCTCAACACCGCCAAGGCCAACCTCTCGAGCCTGCAGAGCGCGCTCAACTATCAGGCCGCCAACTTCAGCCGTTACCAGACGCTGCTGAACAAGGGCTTAGTGAGTGCCGACGATTTTGAGAACGCCCAGCTCGCCTACCGCCAGGCCACCGAGCAGGTGGCCCAGGCCAAGGAGCAGGTGCAGCGAGCCCAGACCAACTTAGGCTATGCCACCATCACCTCGCCCATCGACGGTGTGGTGCTCTCCAAGTCGGTGGAGGAAGGACAGACGGTGGCTGCCAGTTTCAGCACGCCCGAGCTCTTCAAAATAGCAAAGGACCTGACCAACATGCAGGTGGTGGCGAATGTAGACGAGGCCGACATCGGCAACGTGCGGGCCGGCGAGCGTGTGAGCTTCACGGTCGACGCCTATCCCGACGACAAGTTCCAGGGCACGGTGACCCAGGTGCGCCAGGAAGCCACCACCACCAACAATGTGGTGACCTACGAGGTGGTAATCAACGCCCCCAACGGCGACCTGAAGCTGAAACCCGGATTGACGGCCAACGTGACCATCTACACCTCGGAGAAGACGGGTGTGCTGTGCGTGCCCACCAAGGCGCTGCGCTTCACCCCCACCGCCGAGACCGTGGGCAAGGAATGGAAGATAGCCGACTGCAACGGCAAGAACAAGCTGTGGACGATAGAGGGCAACACGCTGAAGGCCCATGCCGTGAAGACCGGCATGACCGACGGTAGCCAGACCGAGATAGTGAGCGGCATCACGAAAGGCACCACCATCGTGAGCGAGATCAAGGTGAGTAGCGGCGACGAGGAAGCCGCCCAGCAGGGCAACACCGAGCGTAGCCCCTTCGCCCCCGGACCGCCCAACCGCAACCGAAAGAAGTAAACACCCAGCGCGACATCCGACATGGAGAACAAGAAAGTAGTCATAGAACTGCAGGACGTGCGCCGCGACTTCATCGTGGGCGAGGAGACTGTGCATGCGCTCCGCGGAGTGAGCTTCAAGATCTACGAGGGCGAGTTTGTCACCATCATGGGCAAGTCGGGCTCCGGCAAGTCGACCCTTCTCAACCAGTTGGGCTGTCTGGACACCCCCACCCGTGGTGAGTACTATCTCGACGGTGTGTCAGTGCGCACGATGTCGAAATCGCAACGTGCCGTGCTCCGCAACCGCAAGATAGGCTTCATTTTCCAGAACTACAACCTGCTGCCCAAGACCACCAGTGTGGAGAATGTGGAGCTGCCGTTGATGTACAACAGCAGTGTGAGCGCCCGTGAGCGGCAGGCCAAAGCCGTAAAAGCCCTCGAGGCGGTGGGTCTGGGCGACCGTCTCTACCACAAGTCGAACCAGATGTCGGGCGGCCAGATGCAGCGTGTGGCCATAGCGCGTGCGCTGGTGAACGACCCCGCCGTGATTCTGGCCGACGAGGCCACCGGCAACCTCGACACCCGCACCAGTTTTGAGATACTGGTGCTCTTCCAGCAGCTGCATGCCGAGGGCCGAACCATCATCTTCGTGACGCACAACCCCGATATAGCCAACTATTCGAGCCGCAACATCATGCTGCGCGACGGGCGCGTGATCAGCGACGAGCAGAACCACCACATTCTGTCGGCCGCCGAGGGATTGGCCGCCCTGCCCCTTAACACCGACGAATAACCCACAAAAACGCAAGAGAAAGATGAACTATTCGAATCTGATGAAAATAGCCCTCCGTGCCATTGCCGCCAACAAGATGCGCTCGTTTCTCACAGCGCTGGGTATCATCATCGGCATCGCGTCTGTCATCACGATGCTGGCCATCGGCCAGGGCACCAAGCGAAGCATTCAGTCGAACATCTCGGAGATGGGCTCCAACATGATCATGATCAATCCCGGTGCCGACATGCGTGGCGGTGTGCGGCAGGACGCCTCATCGATGGAGACCCTGAAGTTGGCCGACTACGAGGCCATCAAGGACCAGTGCACCTACGTGAGCGCGGTCAGCCCCACGGTGACGGCCGCCGGCCAGTTTGTCTACGGCAACAACAACACACCGTCGAGCATCTACGGTGTGAACCAGGACTACCTGGAGATACGCCAGCTCACCGTGGCCGAAGGCGAGATGTTCACCGACGCCGACATCAAGTCGAGTGCCAAGGTGTGCATCTTAGGCCAGACCGTGGTAGACAACCTGTTTCCCGACGGCGGCGACCCCATCGGCAAGGTGATACGCTACAAGTCAATCCCCTTCAAGGTGGTGGGTGTGCTGAAGAAGAAAGGCTACAACTCGATGGGCATGGACCAGGACGACCTGGTACTGGCTCCCTACACCGCCGTGATGAAGCGCATCCTGGCGCAGAACTATCTGGGCGGCATCGTATGCTCCGCCATCACCGAGGGGGTGACGGAGAAAGCCACCACCGAGATTACGGAGATACTGCGCAGGAACCACAAGCTGCGCGATGCCGACGAGGAGCTGGACATAGCCGGCGACGATGACGACTTCAGCATCCGCTCACAGGAGGAACTGGCCAGCATGATGAACACCACCACCAACATGCTCACCATCCTGCTGGGTGCCGTGGCCGGTATCTCGCTCATCGTGGGCGGTATCGGCATCATGAACATCATGTATGTGAGCGTGACGGAGCGTACCCGCGAGATCGGCCTCCGCATGAGTGTGGGCGCCCGCGGCATCGACATTCTGAACCAATTCCTCATCGAGGCCATCCTGCTCAGCGTCACGGGCGGCATCATCGGCGTGCTGCTTGGGGTAGGTGTATCCTACGGCATCAACGCCCTGGCCAAATGGCCCATCTACATCCAGCCCTGGAGCATCGTGATGAGTTTTGCGGTGTGCACCCTGACCGGTGTGTTCTTCGGCTGGTATCCCGCCAAGAAAGCGGCCCGTCTGGACCCGATTGAGGCCATCCGCTACGAATGACGCACCGCTTACAAGAATCAAAAGACTTAGAACAATGGACAAGAAGAAAGGCATACTGGAATACTCGTTCTGGATACACCTGGTGATTATCGGTGCCCTCTTCCTCATGCCCATCATGTTCACCGCCCCCGACGAGCCCATCACGTTTACCACCTATCTTCACCGTTCGGTGGTTCCCCTGACGGTGCTGGCCGTGTTCTACCTGAACTTCTACTGGGTGGTACCCATCCGACTCATGAAGCGGCACGACCGCCAGTTTTTCTGGATTTTCAACGTTGTGCTGGTAACCTTTCTTGCGCTGGGTCTAACCTATTGGACCGACCACATGCACCGTGTGCACGAGCAGGAAAGGATAGCGCAAGGCATTATCCATGAGCACCGTCCGCACGACAACTCGTCCACAAAATTTCCCTTTTTCGTGCTGTTCCGCTGTTTCTACAACCTTTCGGTGGCTGTGGCGCTCGCCGCCGCACTGCGCATGTCGAACCGCTGGATGGAACTTGAGAAGGAGAGCAAGGAAGCCGAGGTGGCGCTGCGCGAGGCCGAGCTGACCAATCTGCGCAGCCAGATAAACCCCCACTTCCTGCTGAACACGCTGAACAACATCTATGCCTTGACGGCCTTCGACCAGGCCAAGGCACAGCAGGCCGTGATGCACCTGAGCAAGATGCTCCGCCACGTGCTCTACGATGCCGACCAACTGGTGAACCTGCGCGACGAGGTGGACTTTCTGCACAACTACATCGACCTGATGAAGATACGCGTGCCGGGCAATGTGGAAGTATTGGAGCACTTCGACATCCCCTCGCCCTGTACGACACAGATAGCCTCCATGATATTCATCTCTTTGGTGGAAAATGCCTTCAAGCACGGCATCAGTCCAACGGCCCCCAGTTTCATCCATGTCTCTGTGGTGGCCGACGAGCATCAGATAGTGTGCGAGATAAGCAACACCTACTACCCGAAGACCTCCAAGGACCAAAGCGGCCACGGCATCGGTCTTCAGCAAGTCACCCGCCGTCTGGACCTGTTGTACCCCGATCTGTACACCTGGGAGCGGGGTCCATCGGCCGACGGCAAGTATTACCAATCAAAATTAATCATCCATGACACTAAACTGCATCATCATTGACGATGAGCCGTTGGCAGCACAGCTATTGGCCAGCTATGCCGAGCGCACGCCCGTTATCAATCTGGTGGGCACCTACAACAGTGCCGTTGCCGCCATCAAAGACATCAAGGAGAAGAAGATAGACCTGCTGTTTCTCGACATCCAGATGCCCGACCTGAGCGGTCTGGAGTTTGCCACACTGATACCGAAGAGCACGAAGATAGTGTTTACCACAGCTTTCAGCCAATATGCCATCGACGGCTACAAGGTAGGTGCTCTCGACTATCTTCTGAAGCCCATCAGCTACGAAGACTTCATCCGTGTGGTAGACAAGGCTGAGAAGATTTTCACCGAGCAGGAGCGTCAGGTAGTCTACGACCGCGACCGCTTCATCTATGTGAAGAGCGAGTACAAGCTGCTTCAGATACGTCTGGACGACATTCTGTTCATAGAAGGTCTGAAAGACTATGTGAAGATATACCTGGAGGGCAACCAGAAATATGTGATGAGCCTGATGAACATGAAAAAGATGGAGGAGAACCTCCCGAAACCCGAGTTCATGCGCACCCACCGCTCCTACATCGTGCACATGACGAAAGTGAAGCTGGTGGACCGTTTCCGCATCGTCTTCGGCAGCAACTACATCCCCATCTCCGACAGTTACAAGGAAGAGGTGCAGCGGTACCTTGACCTGCACACACTGGCATAACCCCCAATCCTAATGCCGATTGGGGCTTAGGAAAAAATCAGCCGAATATCTGGCTGGGGGTCTCCACGAACGTCTCGGCACCGGCCTTGAGGAGGAAATCGCGGTCGCGGAATCCCCACAGCACGCTGATGCAGGGCAGCGAGCAGTTTCGTGCAGTGGCAATATCTACATCGCTGTCACCTATGTAGACAGCACCCTGCGCCTCGGCCTTCATCTCGCTGAGTGCCGTAAGCACGGTGTCGGGTGCCGGTTTGCGCCTTACATTCTCTCTCTCACCGATGGCTACATCTACCAGGCTGCCGAAGAAATGGCTGCACAGCTGTGCTGTGGCAGTCTGAAACTTGTTGCTCACCACCGCCACGTTCTTGCCGTGTTCCTTCAGGGTCTGCAGGAGCCGGATAATGCCGGGGTAAGGACGTGTGGTGTCGAGTCCGTGCTCCAGATAGTGTTGCTGGAAGACGGCAAAAGCCTGCTCAAAGAGCGGGTTCTCCTCGCCCTGCGGCACAGCGCGCCGCATGAGGTTTCGCACGCCATTGCCCACAAACTGCCTCACCTCGTCGATGGAGCGCTGTGGCATTCCGGTCTGCTGGAGTGCGTAGTTGGTACTGGCGGCCAGATCGGCCAGGGTGTCGAGGAGTGTGCCGTCGAGGTCGAATATATAGGTATCGTATTCTTTCATTATTGGTTTGTTTACTCACCGTAGATGCGTTTGAGCGTTTCGCCCAGCGCCTCGTCTCTTAGGTCTACATCGACGATGCGTCCATACTCATCGAGCAGCATATTGGCCGGGATGGACCGTATGCCGTAGGTTTGTCCAGCTATTGACTCCCATCCCTTCAGGTCGCTGAGCTGCGGCCACTCCATACCCAGTTTTTTCACGGCTGCGAGCCACGGCTCCTTCTGCTTGTCGAAGGAGATGCCCACCACATTGAAGCCTTTTTCGTGGTATTTTTTGTAGTTGGCCACCACATTGGGCATTTCCCTGAGGCAGGGTCCGCACCAGCTGGCCCAGAAGTCGACGAGCACATAGTGGCCCTTTCCGCACCACTCGCTCAAGCGGTGCGGCTTTCCGTCGGCATCGTTGATGGTAAGGTCGGTGAAGCGTGCCCCCAAGGGCCGCTTTTTCACATTCTCCTTCATCCGCTCAAGTGTTTTCTTGGGTCCGTCCATGTAAGGATGGTCAAAATAAGGCGCTGAGGGCGACAGCACACGCGACAACTCGCCCACGGAGAGCGCGTCGGCAATCAGCTGTGTGAACACCACCGGCACCATATTGTCGAGATTGTCCATCACGGCAGTGCGCATGATGGAGAGCGCTTTCATTTTCCAGTCGACACTGCCGTTCTGTGGCAGCATGCTGCTCCGTGCGCAGTTTACGAGGCCTTGAAAAGCCTTGTTGCCCTCTGCCGACTGTCTGGATCCCGTCACCAGGCAGGCGTCGAGATCGACGGTGGTAGCTGTCTCATCGGCGAAGAAAACTACGGTGTTCTCTTGCGAGGAGTCGGTCTGCGGTTTGGCTGTCGAAGCCAGCAGCAGCGAGTTGAGGGGTCTTTCCTGGTTGAAGGTCCATTTTCCGTTGCGTGTTGCGATACTGTCGATGGCCATCTCCATGCGCATATCATCGTAGAGATACACCATTCGTGTATTGTCGGCGGCGGTTCCGCTGACGTTTACTTTCACGTTTTGCGCCTGCAGCAGTCCGACGGACGCCATCAGCAGGCAGAGCAGTATAGTTTTTTTCTTCATTTTGCTAGTTTAGGACCTTTTGGTGTGCTCCTGCATATACTCTCTCGGCGACATGCCGTAGAACTTCTTGAAGACCGTGGAGAAAGAGGCTGCATTACCGAATCCGCAGGCGTAGACCACTTCGGCCACATTCATATTGCCCTCAGCCAGCAGGTTGGCCGCCTGTTTGAGCCGTATGTTTCTCACGAAGTCGTGCGGTGTCTGCCCGGTGAGTTCCTTCATCTTGCGGTGCAGGTGCACGCGGCTGATGCCCACTGCATCGGCCAGGAAGTCGACGCTGAGCGAGGAGTTGGCGATATTCTGGTTGATGACCACCATGATGCGCTCGAGGAGTTTCTCATCGGGCGACTTCACGGCCACGGTCTCCACTTTGTCCTCCAGTTTGTCGTTGCGTGCGTATTTCAGCAGCAGTTGGCGTCTGGACTGCATCAGGTTGACGATAGTCCGTCTGAGGATATCCATGTTGAAAGGCTTCACGATATAGGCGTCGGCGCCGGTCTCAAGTCCTTCGAGATGGTCTTCGTCGCGGTTTTTGGCCGTAAGGAGCACTATGGGTATATGACTGGTCTGCGGGTTCTGCTTCAGGGTCGATGCCAGGGCGTTTCCGTCCATTTCGGGCATCATGATATCGGAGAGCACCAGATCGGGCTTCACCTTCAGCGTCTGCGCCAGGGCCTCTTTTCCGTTGGCGCAGCCGTAGACGGTGTAGTCGTTGCTGAGTTCGTGGACGAGATAGCTTCTTATCTCGTCGTCGTCCTCGGCCACCACAATGATGTAAGGTCGGTTGTTGTCGAGTTCGGTCACCAATTCCTGGTCGTCGAATTCCTCCACCGGTGCGGGCACCTCGGCCGTGGCCGTCTCTTCCATGATTTCATCGGGGGTAAGGTGCTCATGTCCGAGGGGTATGACCACTTTAAACTCCACCCACTGCGTGGGTTTCGCCCCTTCGGGATAAGCCATCTGCACATTGGAGGCCGACACGGTGCCGTGATGCAGTTCGACGAGCGAGCGCGTGAGGTCGAGTCCGATGCCGGTACCCACGTTGCGGTCATTCACATCGGTGGGCGCCTGGTAGAACCGTTCGAAGATTCGCTCCAGTTTGTCGGCCGGAATGGGTTCGCCGTTGTCGGCTATTCTCACTGTGGCGTTCTTACCGTCTTGGCTGGCCTCGATGAGGATGACGCCTCCAGTGGGTGTGAACTTGAAAGCGTTGGAGAGCAGGTTCACCACCACCTTGTCGAAGTTGGTGCGGTCTATCCACACCGGCAGTGCGCTGTCCTCATGCTGGAAGAGTAGCTTTATCTGCTTGGCCTTAGCCTGGTGTTCGAAAAGGCTGTGTATATCGTCGAGGAACCCGATGAGGTCGGTTTTCTGCATGCGCATCTGCATCATTCCCTTGTCGATTTTCCTGAGGTCCATCATCTGGTTGATGAGTCCGAGTATACGCTCTGCGTTGCGGCGCATGGTCTCGTAGACACTCTTCCGCTCGGGGTCTTTGTCTTTTTTGATGAGCGAGTGGAGCGGTGTGAGAATAAGGGTCATAGGCGTGCGTATCTCATGACTTATGTTCATGAAGGTGCTCAGCTTGGCCTCGCCCAGCTGCTCGGCGTGGATATGCTCCTGGAGCCGGAGCCGGTCGCGCTCCTGACGCTTCCGGTAGAGGAGATACTGGCGCAGCAGCAGCCCGAGGATGGCCAGGTAGATGAGATAGGCCCACCATGTCTGCCACCACGGGTGGTGCACCACGACGGTGAACTCGAGCACCGGTGTGGACAGGTTGTTGTGCGTGGCTCTCACCTTGAAGCGGTAGGTACCCGGCGAGAGGTGCGAGAAGGAGATTTCGTTCTGTCCCGGCAGCATGCGCACCTCGGGTTCATCGTTGATGCTGTATGAATAGGAGATGTGCTCGGGGTTGTCGTAGGTCAGTGTGGAGAGCTGCAGGGTGAAGGAATTGTCGCGGTGGCTCAGATGGAACTTTCTGCTGGCCATGACGGTGGTGTCGCACACCTGATAGTGTCCCGACTTGGTCTCGCTTCCCACGGGCTCTCCGTTGAGCAGCAATGCTGTCAGTTTTACAGTGGCCTGCCACATGCGTGGATGAATGTCGTCGGGGAAGAACCAGGTGATGCCCCCCACTCCACCGAAGAGCATGGAGCCGTCGGGTCCCACACAGGAGGCACCGTCGCTGAACTCGTTCGACTGGAGTCCGTTGTCCACGAAATAAGTGTCTATCCGTCCTTTCTTGGGTTCGAGGCAGCACAGTCCGTGGTCGGTGGAAATCCAGAGCCGTCCGGTGTCGTCTTTCTCAATAGAGGCGATACCGTTTTCGCCCAGTCCCTCCTTGTCGAGATAGTCTTTCATCTTTTTGGTCTTCAGGTCATAGCTGTAGAGGCCGTCGTTGGTGCCTATCCACAGTATGCCGTCGAACTCGCGCACCACCCTGGCCGCCTGCCCATAGAGAAGACAGTTCTCGCCAAAGGTGGAAAGCCAGCTGCCAGTCTTGAGGTCGAGGCACGCCACGCCCATGGTGGTGGCTGCGTAGATACGTCTGTGGTCGGGCGACACCGACATCTTGGTGATGTAGTCGTTGATGATGCAGTTCACTTTCCGGTCGTTGTCGGCCCCCTGTTTCATGTTGTAGGCCTTCACCGTTCCGTCGGCGGAGTTGAGGCAGAGCAGTCCGTTGCCCATGGTGGCGAACCACACATGTCCCTGGCGGTCGTCCTCGAGGTCGAACACGCTCACCGAGGCTCCCTGGGGCAGAACCTGCGGGTGATACTGTCGTGCATTCGGGTCAATCCATCCACATCCCTCCTTGAAGCTGCCTACCCATATTCTTCCGGCCTCATCCTCGTCGATGGTGAGCACGGTAGAGGGCAACGGCGCCTGATAATGGTGCTCCAGACGCCGGTCGGGAGCGAACTGGTAGAGTCCGTCCTTGTCGGTGCCGATATAGAACCGCCCTTTCGAGTCGATGAACGTGCTGGTGACGCAGGCGTTGCCGATAAGGTTCTGTGCCCCGAGCTTGTAGCCCATATACTTGAATCCGGGCGAGGAGTGCGGGTGCATGTAGACACCTTTCTGCAGCATGCCGAGCCAGAGGTTGCCGCCCTTGTCCTGGGTGATGGACATGACCTTGGCGGTGGAGATGTCCACATCGCGGCTCACATAGGGGTTCATGGTGAGCTGGTCGGTGGCGGTATTGAGGATGCCGATTCCGCTGCCGTCGAATCCGATGAGCACATGGCCGCTGCGGTCCAGATAGAGGTCGGACACCTGTGCGTTTCCCACGGCCTGCAGTTGCTGGAACGCGCCGTTTTCGAGCCGGTAAACGCCCAGTCCGGTGGTGGCGGCATAGATGCGGTTCTGCCGGTCCTCGCAGAGGTGCGAGATGCGGGCTCTGAACCGCTCGTCGGTGAGATAGCGTCGGGTCACCTTGCCGTTCTCATAGACCAGCAGTCCCATATTGTCGGTTACTATCCAGATGCGTCCGGCATGGTCCTCGAGCAGGTGATTCACGGTGTTCACTTTGGCCAGTCCGCCGTTCAGTTGGTGGGCGGAGCGTGGATTGTCCACCTCGAGCAGTCCGTGTCCGGAGGTTCCCACGAGGAGGCGTCCGTCGTGTGTCTGCAGGAAACAGGTCACATAGCAGGGCACCTCGCGCTGGTTGAGGTCTTTCACGGCGACGTCTTTAAACTCACTGCCGTTGTAGGTTTGCAGCGCGCCGTACATGCCCACATAGAAGAGTCCGCTTTGTGCCTGCAGCACGCAGTTCACATAGTTGCTGGCCATGCCCTGGGCATTATCTTTCTTGTAGTTGTGGAATTTGTATCCGTCGTACTTGCAGAGGCCGTTTCGTGTGACCACCCAGATAAATCCGTCGTTGTCGAGGTAGACCTGGTTGACGAAGCTGCTCGAGAGGTGGTCATCGGCCCCGAACAGCTTTCCGTTCTGCGCCGATGCAAGATGCAGGAATGGGTTGATCCACAACAAACAGAGCAGACACAGAATGGCATTAGATTTCAGTCGGTATACACTTAGGTTCATACATTATCCTCCGTAGACAGGGCAAAAATAGGAAAAAAAGCAGAATGCGCCAAATTTTTCGGCGCATTCTGCGATTTTTTTTTACAAGGGGGAGAAGAGGATGGGCTTGATGGGCATTATGGGCTTAATGGGCGTTAAGAGCCTGTGCCCGCCACTCATCTTTATCCTTTACTTTCTGAAGAGCTTGGGCAGGAAGGCCTTGAGGCCCCTTCGCCAGGTGAGCCACTCATGGTGTGTACCCTCCGACACCTGGTAGTCGACCTTGATGCCGGCTTTGCGCAGGTCGTCGGCCAATTTTCCGGTACCGAAGTTCTCCTCGCTGCCGCAACTGAGGAAGAGGCAGTGAATCTGCTTGTTGAAGGCCTCGGCGTCGCGGAAGATGCCGTCATAGCTCTTCTGCACATCGAGTCCGAAGATGGCCCCGCTGAAGGCGCCCATCCAGGCAAAGGTGTCGATATGGTTGAGCACAAGGTCGAAGGTCTGGTGTCCTCCCCATGAGAGTCCTGCCATGGCCCGGTGCTCGCGGTCGGCGAGAGTGCGGAAGTTGGCGTCGATATAAGGAATGAGGTCGTTCATCATCACCTTGTAGAAGGAAGCGCCGTACTCAGAAAAGCCGGCCCGGTTGTCGCCGCCGCGGAAGGGCGCCTTGATGTCGCCGCTCTCCATGACCACAATCATGGGTTCGGCCTCACCGGCCGCGATGGCATTGTCCATGATGTGCTGCATGTGTCCCTGCTTGCTCCATCCGGTCTCGTCCTCGCCCATGCCGTGCTGCAGGTAGAGCACGGGGAAGCGCTTTTTCTGCATCTTCTTCTGCTCATAGAGAGCCGGTGTGTAGACCATGGCATGGCGCCACTCGCCGGTAGACTGCGCATAGTAGTAGATGGAGCGCACCTGACCGTGGGGCACACCCTGCTGCGGACGGTAGTAGTCGCCCTCGGGTCCTTCTGGCACCTCGATGCCGCCCGCCAGGCGGTTGCATCCGAAGAAGGTGTCGGTGGCGGGGTCGACCACCGCCACGCCGTCGACGAGGATGAAATAGTAGTGGAATCCCACCACGAGCGGGTCGGTGACGGCGCACCACAGTCCGTTCTCATCGCGGCGCATGTCGTATTTCTTGCCGCAGATATCCACCTGCACTCGGTGTGCCTCGGGAGCATTGATGCGGAAGTAGCCCCTCCGCTCGCTGTCTATTTTGGGAAATTCGTTGCCCGGCACGGTGGTAGAGGCTGTGACGGCATCGGCCGGCACATCAAACGGCTTTTTCACGGCGTAGCCCATGAGCTCGAGCATCCGCTCTCCGTAGCGGCGTCCCAGTTCGCGGTAGCCGGCAGCGTCGAAGTGCAGCCGGTCGGGTCCGTTGGAGCATCCTTTCGATGAGATAACCTGCGATGTATGAAGTGTTTGCGGCAGTTCGTTGATTTGTTTGTTCATGGCCACACAGAGTCCCTCACCGTTGGCCTGCACCACCTCTCCTGCCAGCAGGGGCACCTCTTCGGGCTTGAGCTTCAGGTCGCCGAGCAGGTTGTCGTACACCTGCTGCACCATACCGGCCCACTTGGGGTCGCCGGTGTTCGACTCGCCCTGGTGCATGAGCACACCCTTGATCACGCCCTGCTGCTGCGCCTTTTTGGCCAGCGACACGAGACGCTCATAAGGATTGTTGTTGTAGGCGGCGAGCATGGGTTTCATCCATCCCGGCGCCCGTTTTACATACGCCTTGATGCTGTCGTTGAGGAATCCCTGGATATGGATGCCTCCGATAGCCACGGTGATGACGCCCACGCGCACATTTTGGGGCAGGTTTTCAGTCAGTGTCCGTCCGAAGTAGTCGACCGGTGTGAGTCCGGTGTTCTCACGGCAGAGCGGCGGCAGGGCCTTGTACCACTCGCCCATTTTCCGGCCGCGCTGCGCATCGTCGACGGCAGCCATCATTTGGAACCTATCGTCCACGCCCTCCAGGTCCTGCGGCTCGGGTCGTGCCGCTCCCTCCATGTTCGACTGACCGAAGCAGAGGAAGATGTAGAAATTGTCATCCGGAGCCGCACACATTCTCAATACCGACAAGGCAAGGAATGCGATTACTAATAAAATTCTTCTCATATCCGACTATATTTATTGATAATGTTTCATGAAAATCTGTTTTGTCGCAAAGGTAACATATTATAAAGAAAGGTCCGTTACCGCATGTATCAAAAACGAGCAGAAGGGTATCATGTACTTGGAAATGTTACACTGTGAAAAATGGATGTTACATTTGAATTTGTTTCATCCATTTATAATACCTATTTTTGCAAACGAAATATAAAAAGCACTTAAAAAGGTAAAGAAAATGGTTTGTAGTTAGTTTATGCATTTAGGTTACGTTTTTCCTTAATAATCTCCGTGACCTTAGAAACGAGGCACCGCTCTGCCGGCTCGTGAGAGTAGGCAGAGAGCAAGCCTCCAGGACCTGAAGCCCACAGACCTACTGCTCCCCATTTCTGCCTTACTTTAGATATCAAACGAACAATGTAAATAATCCTAACAATAACCAAAACTATGTATCAAAATCAGTCAAGATGAAACAGCTATCTGAATTTTTCAAACGAGCTGTGCCAACCCTGTTGATGCTATTGCTTCCGCTGGCTAGTGTACTGGCGCAAGGCAACGGCATCCCTGTGAGGGGTACAGTGACGGACGAGGGAGGTGAGCCGCTCATCGGCGCATCTGTCTTAGTGAAGGGAAGTCCCGGCATGGGTACCGTAACGGACATAGACGGTAACTTCCAGTTTAGTGTTCCATCCGAGCAGACGACACTCGTCATCAGCTACGTGGGAATGGAGACCAAGGAGATACGCGTTGGCAAGCAGCGCAATTTCCAGGTGATACTGAGCGAGAACACCGAGCTGACGGAGATTGTGGTGGTGGGCTACGGCCAGCAGAAGAAAGCTTCTGTGGTGGGTGCCATCACGCAGACCTCTGGCGAGGTGCTTCAGCGTGCCGCCGGTATCAGCGATGTGGGTGCCGCCCTGACGGGTAACCTGCCCGGTGTGATCACCACCCAGGGCAACGGCCAGCCCGGTGAGGAAGAGCCCGACATCATCATCCGCAGCGCCTCGTCGTGGAACAACAGCGCGCCGCTGGTGCTGGTAGACGGTGTGGAGCGCCCCATGGGCACTGTCGACATTTCCTCCATCCAGAGCATCTCGGTGCTGAAAGACGCCTCGGCCACCGCCGTGTTCGGTGTGAAGGGTGCCAACGGTGTGATCCTTATCACCACGAAGCGTGGCCAGGAAGGCCGCGCCAAGATCAGCGTCTCGGCCAACGCCGTGATGAAGATTCCCTCAAAGTTGCCCAACAAGATGGACTCTTACGACGCCCTGATGGCCCGCAACAACGCCATCGAGCACCAGCTGAGCCTCTCGCCCAGCTCATGGGAGTTCATCCGCTCGCAGGACTTCATCGACAACTACCGCAACCAGACCACCCTTGAGCAGCGTGAGCGCTATGCCAACGTAGACTGGCAGGACGTGCTGTTCAAGGATTACTGTATGTCATACAACGCCAACATCAATGTGAGCGGTGGTACGCAGAACGTGCGTTACTTCGCCTCTGTCGACTTTGTGAACGAGGGTGACCTCTTCAATGTGCTCGACAACGGCCGCAGCTACAAGTCGGGATTCGGCTACAACCGCATCAACGTGCGCAGCAACCTCGACTTCAACATCACCAAGACCACGGTGCTGAAGGTGAACCTGGCCGGCAGCAACGGCCAGCGCAAGCACCCGCTTGCCAACTCCGGCGACCTGTGGCAGGAGCAGCAGCGCTGGGCCGGTGCCTACAACATCGCCCCCGACGTGTTCCTCCCGAAATACAGCGACGGCTCGTGGGGTTACTACACCCGCGCCTCCAACGTATCCAACTCAGCCGAGAACCTGGCCCTCTCCGGTGTGCAGACCGACGTGTCAACCCGCATCAACACCGACTTCTCTCTGGACCAGAAACTCGACTTCATCACCCCCGGCCTCAACTTCCACGGCATGGTGGCCTGGGATAACAACTTCGTAGAGACCGGCCGCGGTATCAACGACCTCTACAACGACGCCCAGCGCAAGTACATCGACCCGATGACGGGCGAGGCCACCTACAGCCAGTCGTTTGAGAGCTACAACCACTTCGACTTCCAGCAGGGTGTGATGTGGACCGTTCAGAACGGCTCTGTGGACAACAAACAGACGGTGCGCAACCTTACCTACCAGGCACAGCTCAACTGGGCCCGCAAGTTCGGTCTGCACGACGTGAGCGCCATGGGTCTGTTCTCGCGCCAGGAGTTCGGCCGCGGCAACGAGATTCTCCACTACCGTGAAGACTGGGTGTTCCGTGCCACCTACAACTACGCCCTGCGCTACTTTGTGGAGTACAACGGTGCCTACAACGGCTCCGAGCAGTTTGGTCCGGACAACCGCTTCGCCTTCTTCAACTCAGGCGCCATCGGCTGGACCGTGAGCGAGGAGAAGTTCTGGCAGCCCATCAAGAAATATGTAGACATGCTGAAGATCCGCGCCTCGTATGGTGAGATTGGTGACGACAACATCGGCGGACGCTTCCTCTATCAGAACACCTGGGCCTACGGCGGCCAGTCGTCGGTCGACATCGACCGCAGCAACAGCCCCTACACCTGGTACCGCGAGGCCAGCCTCGGCAACCCCGACGTGCACTGGGAGACGGTGAAGAAGTGGAACCTCGGTATCGACTACTCGATTCTGAACGGCATGTTCTCCGGTAGCCTCGACTTCTTCCGCGACCGCCGTTACGACATCCTCGTGGGCGGTGGCGACCGCAGTGTGCCCAGCTACTTCGGCCAGAACGCCGTGACCGCCAACCTTGGTAAGGTGAAGACGCAAGGCTACGAGCTGACGCTCAACTTCAACAAGAATATCAATAAGGACATGCGCGTATGGGCCAACTTCAACATGACGCACGCTGAGAACAAGGTGATTGTGAAGGACGACAAGCCCCTGCTCCCTGCCTACCGCAAGCAGGCCGGCTACGCCATCAGCCAGACCCGCTCGCATCTGGACAGCGGTTTCCTGAACACCTACGACGATGTGTACGGTGCCCCGCGCTTCGACAGCAACGACAACCAGCGCCTGCCCGGCGACTACTATATCATCGACTTCAACGGCGACGGTATCGTCGACGTGAACGACAGTGCCCCCTACGGCTACTCCTCGATGCCCCAGAACACCTACAACGCCACTGTAGGCTTCGAGTGGAAAGGATTCTCCTGCTTCGTGCAGTTCTACGGTGTGACCAACGTGACCCGCGAGGTGACGATGACCAACTTCGCCAACAGTCTGAACACCGTTTACGACCAGGGCACCTGGTGGAGCAAGGAGACGCCCGACGCCGACATGCCTCCCTCACGTTTCGCCCTGAGCCAGGCCGCCTATGTGAACGGCACGCGCTACCTCTACGACGGCAGCTTCATCCGTCTGAAGAACGCCGAGATAGCCTACACCTTCACTCAGCCCTGGGTGCGCAAGGCCGGTCTCGACCACCTTCGTCTGTTTGTGAGCGGCAACAACCTCTGGCTCTGGACCCGCATGCCCGACGACCGCGAGAGCAACCTCGGCGGTTTCAGCGGCGGCGGCGGTGCCTATCCTACGGTTCGACGCATCAACTTCGGTCTGCGTCTTGGCCTCTAATGCATGATACAATTGAGTATGACACAATCAGCAATTGAAAAGATGAAAACCAACAAGATATTATACAGTTTTGCAGCTGCCGCCCTCACGCTCGGTATGACCTCCTGCACCGACTATCTGGACAAGGAGCCCGATGCCAACGTATCGGAGGATGTGGCATTTGTGAACTTCCACAATTTCCAGGGATTCGTGGAGGAGATGTACAACTGCATCCCCGACAAGGAGAAATGCTACTGGTGTACGACCTTCAACTGGGGTGAGGACGAGATTATGAACACCGGTGAGGGCGACGCCCACTTCACCCGCGACGTAGACCTGGGCAACTACCGCGCCTGGTCGACCAACACGCAGGAGTGGCTGTACCGTCCGGGCAGCAACCCCACCTCTACCAACAAGTTTGAGCACTCGCTGTGGCCCCACGCCTGGTACTGCATCCGCAAGGCCAACATCGGTCTGGCCAATCTGGACAAGATGACGGTGGCCACGCAGGAGGAGCGCAACCTGATAGCCGGCCAGCTCTACTTCTTCCGTGCCTGGTGGTACGAGGAGCTGATGCAGTGGTTCGGCGGTCTGCCCTATATCAAGCACCCCATCGGTGCCACCGAGGACATGCGCTTCCCGCGCCTGAGCTTCCAGGAGTGCGCCGACAGCTGCGCCGAGGACTTCCGCAAGGCAGCCGACCTGCTGCCCATCGACTGGGACCAGACGGCCATCGGCAAGCAGACGCTCGGCAAGAACGGCCTGCGCGTGACGAAGATAGCCGCCCTTGGCTATCTGGGCAAGGTGATGCTGTGGGCTGCCAGCCCGCTGATGGAGCACGGTGCCCAGCTTGGCGGCAAGAACACCTATAATTATAATACGGAGTATGCCCGCAAGGCCGCCGAGGCTCTGGGCGAGCTGCTGGCTCTCGTGGAGAGCGGCCAGACCAACATAGCCCTGGCCCAGTTCGACTATGAGGACATCTACAACCACGTGCGCTCTAAGACAGCCACCACCTGCTTCAGCGATATCTTCTACACCACCGGTCAGAACTGGAAGATGCCGGGCTCCTGCGAGGCCATCTTCCGCGGTCCGTCGACCGACTACAACGGCTCGAACTGGAACTTCACCAAGATCTGGGGAACGAAGAAAGACAAGCTCGTGGAGCACGACAACATCATCCACATGCCCACGGCCAACTACATCAACTACGCCTACGGCATGGAGAACGGTCTGCCCATCACCGACCCCGAGTCGGGCTTCGACCCCGAGCATCCGTTCAAGAACCGCTCGCCGCGTTTCTACCACGACATCATCTTCGACGGTTTCAAGTATGTGAACACCACGATACCCGACGGCGACCCCTCTAAGATACAGCAGTATTGCGGTCTCTACACCGGCGGCTACACCCGCGGCTCCGCCGACGCCAGCCGCACCGGCTACTACACCCAGAAGCTTGTGCCCCACCAGGCCAACAAGTTCGACGGAATGTACAACTGGTCGGGTTCCCTGCACGTCTACCTGCCCTACATGCGTCTGGCCGACATCTACCTGATGTATGCCGAGGCCTGCACGGTGCTGGGCGGTGCCAGCGGCAAGTCGTCGAACTTCTCTAAGACGGCCGTCGACGCCATCAACACGCTGCGCGACCGCGTGGGCGAGGGCCATGTGGCCGAGAAGTACTGCGCAGACAAGAACCGCTTCATGGACGAGGTGCGCCGCGAGCGTGCCGTGGAGCTGGCCTTCGAGGGCTTCCGCTTCAACGACCTTCAGCGCTGGCTGCTTCTGAGCGAGGCTCCCTACAACAAGAAGACCTCGCAGGAGTTCTACCGCGCCGAGAGCGACAGCTACTTCAGCAACAAGGACAACGACCCGCGCAACGCCCGCGTGACCAACTGGCACGAGGAGACGATACTGGAGCGTGTTTACGGAACGAAGCACTACTGGTTCCCGCTTCTGGACAACGATGTGTATCTCTACGAGGAATTCCAGCAGAATCCGGGATGGTAAATCATGTATTAATTAGAATCAAGACGTATATATTATGAAATACAGATATATTTTGTTGGCAGCCATGGCCACGAGCGCGCTCAGCCTCCCCGCACAGGAGACCGAAGAGCCGTTGCAAGACGACGCTGTGCCCGTAGCCTTTCAGGCCAAGACAATGAACGAGACGCTGGGTGGCGTGTCGGTGGTGAACGTGCGCGAACTGTCCGACAAGAACTACAACACCTATGCGCTGGACAACATGCAGGGCTACGTGGGCGGCTGGAACGGCAACTCACTGTGGGGCATGGACGACCGTCTGATACTGGTAGACGGTGTGCCCCGCGATATAAATAATGTGAAGCCCGAGGAGATAGAGAAGATTACCTTCCTGAAGGGTGCCCAGGCCGTGGTGCTCTACGGCAGCCGCGGTGCCAAGGGCGTGGTGCTCATCACCACCAAGCGCGGCCAGGAAGGCGCCATGCGTATCAACGTCAGCGGCAACACCGGCTGGTACGTGGCCAAGTCGTTCCCCGAGTACCTGGGTTCGGCCGAATACATGACGCTCTACAACGAGGCCCTGGCCAACGACGGTCTGGCCTCGCTCTACACCGCCGAGGATATTTACAACTACGGTTCGGGCCTGAACCCCTACCGCTACCCCAACGTAGACTTCTACTCGAGCGACTATGTGAAGAAAGCCTACAACCGCAGTGAGGTCTCTGCCGAGATTTCCGGCGGCGGCACCTTCGCCAAATACTACACCAACATCGGCTACTACCGCGCCGGCGACTTCTTGGACTTCGGCAAGGCCAAGAACAACTCCACGCAGCGCCTGAACGTGCGCGGCAACGTGGACCTTCGCCTGAACGACTTCATCAAGGCCTACGTAGACGCCAACATCACGTTCTACGACTCGAAGAGCCCCGTGGGCGACAACTATTGGGAGACAGCTGCCACAATGCGTCCCAACCGCGTGACGCCGCTCATCCCCATGAGCTACCTCGACCCGAACGCCGTGGCAGCCCGCAGCATGCTGGCCGACTCTGACAATATCTTCGGCGGCATGTTCCTGGGCGGCACACAGGCCCAGAACACCAACGTGTTCGCCAGCTACTATGCCGCAGGCAAGAGCAAGTGGACCAGCCGCCAGTTCCAGTTCGACACCGGCATCGACTTCGACCTTAGCAAGATTCTTGAGGGTCTGTCGTTCCACACCCAGTTTGCCGTTGACTACGCCACGAGCTACAGCACGAGCTACAACAACGACTACGCTACCTACGAGCCCGTATGGAGCAACTACGGCGGCAAGGACGTGATTGTGGCCCTGAACAAGTTCGGCGACGACAAGCACTCCGGTGTCCAGAACATCAGCGGCTCTACCGACAACCAGGTGATGAGCTTCAATGCCCACTTCGACTACAACCGCACCTTCAGCGACGTGCACAACGTGAGCGCCATGCTGCTGGCCAACGGTTTCCAGCTCACCAACTCGGGCGAATACCACAAGCAGAGCAACGCCAACCTGGGTCTGCAGCTGGCCTACAACTACGACCACAAGTACTTCGCCAACTTCAGCGCCGCCGCCGTCCACTCAGCCAAGCTGGCCGAGGGACACCGCCAGGCCTTCTCGCCCTCTCTCTCACTGGGTTGGGACCTGGCCCGCGAGAGCTTCCTTGAGGGCAGCGCCTTCGACAACCTGCTCCTGAGCGTGAGCGGCAGCATCCTGCACACCGACCTCGGTATCGACAACTACTACATGTATGCCGGCTACTACACACAGGACGGCGCATGGTGGGGCTGGTTCGACGGCCAGGCCATGCAGTCGGTCAACTCGAAGCGCGGCGACAACAAGGACCTCACCTTCCTGAAGCGCAAGGAGTTCAGCGTGAACCTGAAAGCCTCGCTGTGGGAGAAAGCCCTGACGGCCGACCTCTCGTTCTTCACCAACAGCGTGGAGGGCAAGATTATCAACCCGACGGCCGCCTACCCCAGCTACTTCTTCACCTACTATCCCGAGGCCACCTTCATTCCGTATGCCAACTACGACAATGACAGCCGCACCGGTTTCGACTTCGCCATCAACTACAACAAGAAGTTCGGCGAGTTCGACTTCAGCGCCGGCCTCACCGGAACCTACTACACCACGAAAGCCACGAAGCGCGACGACACCAACTACGTAGACGAGTACCAGCACCGCGAGGGCAAGCCCATCGACGCCATCTGGGGCTACGAGTGCCTCGGTTTCTTCCGCGACCAGGCCGACATCGACGCCTCTCCCGACCAGACCAAGCTGGCAGGCAACATCGCCCCCGGCGACCTGAAGTACAAGGACCAGAACGGCGACGGTGTAATCGACACGAAAGACCAGATCAACCTGGGCAAGGGCGGCTGGTACGGCAACCCGCTCACGCTGGGTCTGAACCTTACGGCCCGCTACAAAGGCTTCACCCTGTTTGTGCTGGGCACCGGCGGATTCGGCTCGAAGGCCATGCGCAACGGCAGCTACTGGTGGATAAGCGGCTCGCAGAAATACTCTGCCGCCGTGCGCGACCGCTGGACCGCCGAGACCGCCTCTACGGCCACCTATCCGCGCCTGACCACCCTGAGCGGTGCCAACAACAACACCAACAGCGACTTCTGGATCTACTCCACCGACCGTTTCTCGCTGGCCAAGGTGCAGCTCACCTACGACCTGCCCTCAAGCCTCTTCTCGGCCAAGCACTGGGTGCACGGCGTGTCGGCCTTCGTGAGCGGCAGCAACCTGCTCACCATCGCCAAAGAGCGCGAGCTGCTGGAAATGAACGTGGGCAGCGCCCCGCAGACCCGTTTCTACAACCTCGGTGTGAAAGTATTGTTCTAACCCACATAAGCATACATAAACAACAGAACTGATTATGAGAAGTCATAAAACCATATACAGAGGCACATGGGCCCTGGCCATGGCAGCCGCAATGACCCTCACGAGCTGCGACGACCTCTTCGAGCCGGCCCTTGAGAACCAGCGCGACATCAACGCCATGGAAGGCGAGCCCAGCTACGCCCAGGGCATCCTGGCCAACGCCTACATCCTGCTGCCCTACCAGAGCGGCCCGCAGAGCGACCTGGCCACCGACGATGCCGTGTGCAACGACCAGACGAACAACTACCTGCGCATAGCCACCGGTGCCTGGGCCGCCGAGAACGACCCTCTGAGCCAGTGGCAGAACCGCTACAACGCCATCCAGTATATCAACATCATGCTCGAGCATGTGGACAACGTGGCCTGGGCCAACACCCCCGCGCTGAACCAGATGTACTGCGACCACTTCAAGGGTGAGAGCTACGCCCTGCGCGCCCTCAACATGTTCCACCTGCTGCGCGCCCACTGCGGCTACACCGCCGACGGCCGCCTGATGGGTGTGCCCATCATGCTGCGCCACCTGGAGGCCGGCGACGACCTGAACCTGCCGCGCGCCACCTTCAAGGAGTGTCTGGACCGCATCATGCTCGACATAGACAGCGCCCTGGTGCTGCTGCGCTATGAAGACGGCGATGTGGACTCTGAAGAGCAGGTGCCCGCCAAGTACCGCCAGATGGGCGGCACCATGGGCGACTACAACCGCGCCTTCGGCTCGCACATGCGCGGCAAGATCAACGGCCGCATCGTTGAGGGCATCCGTGCCCAGGTGGCCCTCTTCGCCGCCAGCCCCGCCTACAACAAGGACAGCGGCATGGGCTGGAACCAGGCAGCCGACATGGCAGCCGTGGTGCTCGACCGCATCGGCGGCGTCGCCGGCATGGACCCCACAGGCTGGAAATGGTTTGCCAACCACAGCGACATCGACAACCTGAAGCAGGGTGAGAGCCCCGCCGAGATGCTGTGGCGCGACAACCGCAGCGGCGACAGCGAGCACGGACTGGAAGACACCAACTATCCCCCGTCGCTCTACGGCAACGGCCGCACCAATCCCACGCAGAACCTGGTGGACGCCTTCCCGATGGCCAACGGCTATCCCATCGCCGACGCCGCCAGCGGCTACGACCCGCAGAACCCCTACGCCGGCCGCGACCCGCGCCTGGCCATGTACATCCTGCTGAACGGCGACGTGATGGGCAGCAACAGCAGCCAGATTATCACCGGCACCTACGGCAGCAACCGCGACGCGCTGAACCGCGACAACGGCTACAGCACCCGCACGGGCTACTACCTGCGCAAGTGGCTTCGCTCCGACGTGAACCTGAACCCGTCGTCGACCACCGGCAAGTATCACTACACCCCGCGCATCCGCTATACCGAGATCTTCCTCGACTACGCCGAGGCCGCCAACGAAGCCTGGGGCCCCACGGGCCGCGGCTCGCACAACTACAGCGCCTACGATGTGGTGAAGGCCCTTCGCCAGCGCGCCGGAGTGGGCGTCTCGAACGGCGACCCCTACCTCGAGTCGATCAAGGGCGACAAGGACAAGATGCGTGAGCTCATCCGCAACGAGCGCCGCCTGGAGCTCTGCTTCGAGAACCACCGCTTCTGGGACCTGCGCCGCTGGAAGGTGGAGCTGAGCAAGCTCAACGAGACCGCCCGTGGCATGCAGATAGACCAGAACAGCGACGGCACGCTGCAGTACACCCTCCTGCCCAACGTGGAGACCCGCAACTACAAGGAATATATGTACTACGGCCCCATCCCCTACGCCGAGATAATCAAGTGGAGCAATCTGGAGCAAAACCAGGGCTGGTAATGAGAGAACGAAATAACAAGTAAAGTTTTAAGACAAAAGAAAATATGAAACTGAATATAAACAAAGTGCTTCTGTACACCTGTCTGCCCCTGCTGGCCGGCGGTCTTGCCTCCTGCGAGAACAGCGACAACGACTTCCCCGACTATGAGGGCGGTGTGAGCGTGTACTTTGCCAACCAGTATCCCGTGCGCACCATCGTGCTGGGCGAGGACGAGTACGACACAAGCCGCGACAACGCCCACCAGTGCCAGCTTCAGGCCACCATGGGCGGCAGCTACACCGGCAAGAACATCAAGGTGCAGATAGCCGTGGACAACGACCTCTGCAAAAACCTCTACTTCGCTGACGGTGTGACCCCCGTTCTGCCCATGCCGAGCAACTACTACACGCTCTCAAGCACCACGATGGACTACAAGGGCGGCTTCACCGGCGCTGTCGACGTGCAGCTCACCGACGCCTTCTTCAACGATCCGAAGGCCCTGTCGAACAACTACGTGATACCCGTGGTGATGACGAGCCAGACGGGCGCCGACCAGATACTGAGCGGCCGCACCATCATTGAGGGCGAGCAGGCCCAGCGCACCAACGCCGGCCGCTGGGACGTGGCTCCGAAAGACTACATGCTCTACTGCGTGAAGTTCATCAGCAAATACGACGCCAACTACCTGCGCCGCGGTGTAGACCAGATCAACTTCGGCGGCAACACCCGCAACGTGGTGCGCCACAAGGGTGTTGAGAACGACGAGGTGAAAGACGACATCACCACGCTGGGTCTGAACGACGTGAGCTATCCCGTAGAGGTGCAGGTGGCCGACGGCCAGTACCGCAACTGCACGCTCCGCCTCAGCTTCGACGGCAGCGGCAAGTGCACCGTATCGAGCATGACCGACGGTGTGACCGCCTCGGGCAGCGGTTCTTACAATGAGAAGTCGGAGAAGAAGGCCTGGAACAACAAGGACCGCGACGGCCTCTACCTCGACTATAAGATCAACTTCGCCGACGCCACGGTGAGCACCCGCGACACCCTCGTATGGCAGAGCCGCGGTGTGGTGAAGGAAGAATTCGCCCCTGTGTATCTGGAGAAGTAAATCAGCTTAACCCTACAACGTAACAACGTAAAACAATGAAACAGAATAAAATATTCCTCCTGGCCGCAACCGTGCTGACGTTGGCCTCCTGCGCCGACGACAACTTCCAGGACTTCCGTACGGCCGCCCCTGAGCGTGGCGCCGCCTACGAATACCTGAACAGCTACAGCGACCTGAAGACCTACGTGGACCGTGCCGCCAGCCCGATTTTCAAATTGGGCGGCGCCACGAGCGCCAACGAGTTCAACAAGCAGGAACTGGTATACGCCCTCGATGTGGCCAACTTCGACGAGTTGGTCACGGGCAACGACTTCAAGTACTCCTCGTGCGTTGACGACAACGGCCAGATGAACTTCGCCACGGTGACGAATTTCGTCCACAACGCCAAGGACGCCGGCCTCGACCTCTACGGTCACACCCTGGTGTGGCACGCCCAGCAGCGCCCCACCTATCTGAACGGCCTCATCGCCGGCAAGAAGATAGAGGTGGACCCCAACGCCGGTCCCGTGCACACCGAGATGCTGGTGAACGGCGACTGTGAAGGCACCGATGTGTCGTGCCTCGTGGGTAAGGACGGTGACGGCGGCGGCGGTTTCCAGACCCATATCGTCGACGGTGCCGGTGTCGACGGCTCGCGCTGCGTGAAAGTGCACGCCATCGACAATCCCTCTCAAGACTGGGACACCCAGTTCTTCATCACCACCCCAGGCCACGTGTGGCAGGCTGGCGAGCAATACCACTTCGCCATGAAGGTGCGCGCCGACAAGCCCGCCGGCACTGGCATCCAGGCCCATGGCGCCCCCGGTGCCTACATCCACTGGCAGATGTTCAACAGCGGCTTCAACTTCACCACCGAGTGGCAGTCGCTCGAGTGGGACGGTGTAATCAGCGCCGATCAGGCCGGTTCCAACGGCATGCAGACCGTGGCCTTCAACCTCAACGTGCTGAAGGAAGAGAACAACTACTACTTCGACGACATGTCGTGGGAGCTCGTCAGCGAGCCGCAGGGCAGTGTGAGCCTCTGGGAGAACCAGGTGGCCAACGGCGACTGCGAGGGTGACGACGTGACCTGCCTCGTGGGCCGCGACGGCGGCGGTGGCGGCGACCACACCACCATCGTCAACGGCGCCGGTGTCGACGGCTCGCGCGCCGTACGCGTCCACTCCATTGCCTCTGCCGCCCAGGACTGGGACACCCAGTTCTTCGTCTACACGCCCAACAAGGTATGGAAAGAAGGCGAGAAATACCAATTTAAGATGATGGCCCGCGCCGACAAGGCCGCCAACGTCTCCGTGCAGTCGCACACCACCCCGGGCGCCTACATCTTCTGGAGCTTCCTGGCCGGCAACTACAGCATCGGCACCGACTGGACCGCGATAGACTATGAGGGCACCGTGAGTGCCGACCAGGCTGGTGCCAACGGCATGCAGACCATCGCCTTCAACCTGAACGTGCTGCGCGAGGACAACAACTACTACTTCGACAACGTCGAATGGAACATCGAGGTAGAGGCCGACCGCATTCCGCTCACCGAAGAGGAGAAGCGCGACACGCTGACCTGGGCCCTGGAGAACTGGATCAAGGGCATGATGGAAGCCTGCGAGGGCAATGTGAAAGCCTGGGACCTCGTGAATGAGCCCATGAGCGACGCAGCGCCCACCGAACTGAAGACAGCAGCCCGCGAAGGCGGCGACGACAACTTCTACTGGCAGGACTACCTGGGCAAGGACTATGTGCGCACTGCCGCCCGTCTGGCCCGTCAGTACGGCGGCAACGACCTGAAGCTCTTCATCAACGACTACAACCTGGAGGCCGCCTACAACCACAACGCCAAGTGCGACGGTCTGATCGACATGATCAAATACTGGGAGAGCGACGGCGTGACGAAGATAGACGGTATCGGCTCGCAGATGCACGTGACCTACCAGATGAACCCCGACGCCCAGAAGCGCAACGAGGAGGCTGTGGTGAACATGCTGAAGAAGCTGGCCGCCACCGGCAAGCTGGTGCGTATCTCCGAGCTTGACATGGGTATCGCCGACAAGGACGGCAACACCATCAAGACAGTCGACGTGACCGAGGAGCAGCACAAGCTGATGGCCGGCTACTACACCTTCATCGTGAAGAAATACTTCGAGATTATCCCCGCCGCCCAGCGCTACGGCATCTGCGTATGGGGTGTGACCGACAGTCCCGACGCCGAGAACAGCTACTGGCGTCGCGGTGAGCCCATCGGTCTGTGGGATGTGAACTACTACCGCAAGCACACCTACGCCGGCTTCGCCGACGGTCTTAGCGGCAAGTAACGCTGAAAAAAATCCACCGGTCTCCCCTGCCCTGCCACGGCAGCAAGCGGGGAGCCGGCGGATATCCCATTGTCCAACAGCGTTTGGGCAATTTTAGAACTTTACATTGTTTGTGAGCCCGGGCTTGGGATAAGCCCGGGCTCTTTTTTTGGGGGGGTTGTTTGAGGGGGGATTGAAGCATTTTTCGCTTAGCCACTGCCATAGTCATGATGGTAGGTAGATAGTGGAAACGGTTCTAAACATCTATTTTTCCCATAATGGTGTGTATGACACAATTTGGGAACAATTAGCCCACTGACGTTTGGCATAAGTGTTCTGGAAGATAGTGGGTTTGCTTGTTATGTCTTCAATCTTAATAAGTTGAATTATAGTTTTCTGCCTGTTGCTTCTTGAATCGCTTCTTTGGCAACATTATCTGGAATACTGCATGTTCTTAAGAGGCGTACAAAAGCTTGTAATTCAGAATCAACTATTTGTCGATCTTCATACATAAGTTGAAACATCATTTGGACAAATAGCTTCTTTTTCTCAATAGACATAGCTTGAAGTGTAGGAAATATTTCATCTTTTTTAGAATTTGAATATTCAAACATCTCAAAATTGTCAATACCAAGCATGTCTTGATATCTTAACATAATTCTCGTTCGTGCTTCTTTTCTTGAATCATCGATAGCTCCAATATGTGTAATTGCAATTATCATTGCACATTTTTCATCATGTGTAAATTTCATAATTAACGTGTTATCAATCTCAATTTATTTCTTATTAGAAATCCATGTGGGCAGTTCATGTTCCATTTGAATTGTCCACCATGTGCCTATTTCTGTTTCGTTTGCTGGTCCATCAGCCTCCATGATTTTATTCATGCATTCTTCTAAAATTAGTTTTTTTGATTCACTCATCGGATTTATGATAGACTTCGCTTCACTCTTTGCCATATAACTGGCTTCAAAAGCTATACCGCCTAGCATCTCGTCCAATGTAATCCCTAAAACAGTATTACATCTTTTTAGGACATTAATTTCTTCTCTATTACGTTTGCCGTCACAATCTGCTAACGCTAGCAAAATGAAGAGACATGCTTTTTTCTCTTTTATTGTAAATTCCATTAATTTAATATTTTAGTTGTTTTTACGCGATACCCATTCTGGAAGATCGTAACTCATTTGAATTGTCCACCAGACACCTATTTCTGTTTCATTTGCTGGTCCATCTGCTTTCATGATCTTTGCCATACAATCTTCTAGTAAAGACTTCTTTAATTTGTCCATAGGCTTTACAATTGATTCAATTTCTATCTTTGACATAAATGAGGCAGATTCGAGTAACCCCCCTAACATTTCGTCAACAGTAATACCTAATACTGTGCTACATCTTTGCAGCATTTCAACTTCTTCCATATTTCGACGTCCATCGCAATCTGCTAAAGCCATCAAAATAAATATACATGCCTTTTTCTCTTTTAATGTAAATTCCATATTTTATTATTTTTGAGGTAAATTATATCTTTTGGATATTTCTGCTGAAATTAAAAAGCGTTTGGAAGACATAATGTGAAATATGTCACCAGATGTATAACCTTCTATTGTTCCGAAAATCAGTTTTGACATAAGAACAAATAGATATCGTTTTTTCTCATAGCTTAAACCATTCAAAATACGATCAATTTGCTCTTGCGTAAAATAACATATTTGAATATCAAAATCATCCGGTAAGAACAATTTTTCTTTCATTATAAAATCAACTGCTTTCCTAAAGTTCTCTGTCATTGGCTCTGAATGAGCTAATACTTGAATCATTACTCCCATTGCCATTCGCTCTTCATAATTGTTCTGGCATATGAAACCTATTTCTTTTATTAATTCTTTAGGGAAGTGCTTTTCAGAAAGCAATTCATTGAATTCTCTTTCATAATAAGAAATAGATGCTTTATAGTTGCCATCAAAAACTATAACATTATATTTCCCCTTTTCTGCTAAGATTGATAATGAAGAGCCATTAGCATGGAAATACCTAAAACTCCTATTGTTTATTATTATTTCACGTTGATATTTTGAATTATATCTTTGACCTTCAATATAATTTTCAATAAATTGCTTGGCATTTGAACTTGGTATTAAGCCTTCTGTAGCCATAGTAATAGCTTGACCAAAATTTCCTCTTTCCCATAATTGAGAAATAATAACATTAGGAGTATCAATGTCCGCTGGTTGTGGTGTTTCTTTGGGAGAAGAATCCTTGATAGAAATACCGAAATCGCCAATATTCTGAATATATTTAAGGGGAATATTGTTTTTGACTAAAATTTCAGCTTGATAATATGGCTGTTCTTCTGGGAGTAGCACAAAATGATTTACTTCTTTTACTGAAGAAAAGTGAATTCTTTTTAAATCATTTATTGTTTCTCCAACATTAACATCGTTCCTTGTTGCATTTTTATCAGAATACTTTGTTCCAGTCCAACATATAACTTCTGGGTCTATCTCCAAAACAACAGAATCTGATATCCTACCTTCTTTTATTGCAGCATACATCATGGGATGATGTTGTGTAAAACTTACTCTTACATAATTCTCCAAACCTTTTTTGCTATCTAAGGACCAAGATAAGGAACCCTGACCACCGCCGCCTGGTTTGGGTATTTTTATCCCCTTGTTCTGGCAATCTTTCCAAGAATACAATCCTCCATTCTTGATAATACTATCTAAATTTGAACGATCAGTAAAATGATACAACTTATTAATACCATTTCTAGTAAGAACTTCATGGAATTCTTTCCAATTTGATTTTTTCTCCATAAACCTCAAATCCGCAACTACACGCCTAATATGATACAGAAGCGAAAATAATCTGCATCGTTAGTAAAAAGGGGGCACAGTGCATCGAATGTCACCATAAAGACATATAAATGCCCCTTACCCCACCATG
>Ga0256407_10000276_pt1 | contig 127187 bp, 114 predicted proteins | sample RumenRJG_04DNA_FD_193489 | JGI IMG/M metagenome (GOLD analysis project Ga0256407, IMG submission 193489) | Bovine rumen microbial communities from Lethbridge, Alberta, Canada - RJG_04 | ecosystem: Host-associated > Mammals > Digestive system > Stomach > Rumen | place: Canada: Alberta... | reverse complement strand
CAAAGAGATAACTGATTGGGCAGAGATGATGGGAGACCCGGTGCTTACAACTGCTTTGCTTGACAGGATACTCCACCATGCGAACTGTTTCTCGTTCAAAGGTGAATCCTACAGGCTCAACCATCCTGATCTATTCAGTTGACAAAGTACCTTACCTGACGAATCAGGCCGTAAGGAGATGTAAAAAACTGCTTACCATCCCATGTAAAATTCTCCTTACCTAACGATGTAAAAAACTCCTTACCATACAGTGTAAAAATCTTCTTACCGTACTATGTAAAAAAGAGATTACCTAACAGTGTAAAATTTTGCTTGACATTTGCATTCCTAGACACCCACCCATCACTATGTTAAAATACAAGGGATATAAAGAATTACCATAGGATACATATAGCGACGAGATTTCTGAAAGTCGTTTTCATAGATATGCTGTTGAGTATGTGTTGGATTTAGACAAAACAAGCCTTGATTTTTATTGATAAAGGGTAAAACTATTGCAAATCTGGATAATCTTCTATCGCCAGATGTATTGGCTGATGATATTATCGAGAATCTTCAAAGCGCCTTGGGTAATTCTATAACTACAGTTAAAATAGAAAAAGAGAGGATTGCTCCTCTCTGCGTAATGCCCGGCATCGAACCCGACATCACGCAATAATTATTCTATAACATAATTGGAGGTAAAGCAACATAGTGGGAACGAGAAATGATGAAAAAGGTCAGAGATTTGAATTCTTGATTAGTCGTATAGATGAGGCCCTAGAAAAAGGCTTTTACGTAGAGGCGATGGCAATTACATATGCGCTATTTGAGGAACGTACTTATCGTTTACTAGATAGGTTGGGTGTACAATATAAAAGTAGAGATAAGCTATATGGGTGCTTAAATAAATTGGAAAATGCAATAGTAGATAGAAAGATTACAGTGGTAACTAAGCGAATGACCATCAATGGATTTAGCGATATGCTTGATTCAACACTGATTGCATCTAATCTTATTTCCGATATCCAAAAGTGGAGGGAGAAGAGAAATAATGTTATTCACGACTTGGCGAAGACTACTATCAACTATAATAGTTTGAAATCTACTTCCGAAAAAGGAAGAGATTTGTTTAGACAATATTCGGCTATTATCATGAGGATAAAGAAAAACATTGATGAAACTGGAGGATTGAACTAAATATTGTTACGTAGATATAAATGTCCGAATAAGTGCAAATTACCACAAAGGAAAAAAGTATTAATAGAAGAAGGTGGAAAATGGAGTTTTGGTTATCAAAACTTGAAGTTTTGCCCCGTATGTGGCGTGATGATGCCAAAAACATATAAAGCAATTAAAAGTTTTTTTTCTGCTTATCATCTTAATCCTAGATTAGATAGGACTAAACAGCTCTTATTTAAATCCGAATTTGATGCTGCGTCAAGAGAAGCGTTTGTGGCTGTCGAAACAGCATTACGTGATAAGTCAGGGTTAGATTTGCACGGTGTTGATTTAGTAAACAAGGCTTTAAACTATGAAATGGACAAGAAAAGTGGTCAGATCACAAAGAGCCCGTTAATTGCAATAAATAATTTGATTACTGATTCTGAAAAGAATGAGCAAGAAGGTGTACGATTTATGCTTATGGGATTTTTCCAAGGGTGTAGAAATATATACCAGCACAACGAGATTGGGCATGCGCTTTCAGGTACTTTGCCAGTAATAATTCAAGCATCATATTATTTGGATTTATTGGATGGACATAGTATTACTCGGCATGGAAAGTGGATTCGCACTCAATTGGCATATTCTGAAATATATCAAAATATGCCAAATCCTTACGACCGTTTAAAACTTAGATGTATGTTACATTTTAGAGAATGGAAAAATAAAAAGATGAGCAGAAAGGCAAAGGGTACATCTGGTAACGATTATACAAATAAATAATAAAGTATAACGTATAACAGACTAACGATAATTATTACTAACATATAAGGTTTTTGGGGATTGCACAATGATTAACATATATTCCAACACCATAGAAGTAGAAGGTCTTATCCTTGAAATAGACCAGCTCTGCAACATAGAAAATGAAAAGAAGCAATATGGTGCCATATGCACGGCTATTCGACAGCAGTCCGGCATGAAACGAGCTGAATTTGCCAGATGGCTGGGTGTTCCATATAGGACATTTCAAGATTGGGAATTAGGAAACACTAAGATCCCGGAATATGTTCTCCGTCTTATAGCATATAAAGTAAAAATTGAAAATATGCTTAAGGAAGGACGGCTAATACATAATGTTCCCAGCTCCGGAAGCAAAAAAGATAAAACTTGACAGCACGAATTTCGTATAATATTATATCAATAAATCGTACGCAACGAGTTGCGAATATATCAAAACAATAATGGAAATTGTTGGGTTTGACTTAACCCATATAAAAGTGTAAAATCTAATGGTTAAGATAAAATGAGGTAGCATGTTGATTGGTACAGGCCAACAGCGTGGTTGAATCTGTTATAGATGCTTTGTTATTGCTGGGGTTTTTGACTGTAGCCATGGCGAAGCACACCTTGAAAACGAATAATTAATTTTTACAGAAAAGAGCGGATATCCCATCCGCTCTTTTCGCACGTTTGGGCTCGAAAAATTAGAAAACAAATTGCAAACAGTCATGAAGACTGACTTATTATAATTAAACAATAATACAACAGAATTGATTGCTATCGCACAAGCAGAAGTTCGACAAAATGCAAAGAAGTCTTCAATTCCAAATGACATAAATAAGGCGTATAAACAAGATAGATTAAAGGAATATTGAAAGAAGAACAAGATGAACAATTTTAGAAACGACAATAGATTCAAAGGCATAGAACCGTTTAAAAAGAAGGTCCTCCTGGCATCACCTACGATGCACAAGATAGAGCATGCTGATGGCAGCTACACCTGGAAAGAGATGGAGTATGTCCGGGATGCATTCGAGAAGAACTGGATCACATGTGCCGGAGAGAATATAGAAGAATATGAGAGACTGACAAGAGAATATCTGGGAGCTGAGAATGTCGTGGGATTATCCTGCGGTACAGCAGCTATTCATCTGGCTGTGAAGCTGGCGGCACAGAAGCTCTATGGCAGCAGTACAGGAATATCTACACCGGACGGCCTGGGAAAGGGTGGCAGCTTACACGGCAGGAGAGCCTTTTGCACAGATATGACATTTGATGCAACGGTTAATCCTATCCTTTATGAGGGAGGAGAGCCCATATTCATAGACTCTGAATATGAGACTTGGAATATGGATCCGGAGGCTCTTGAGAAGGCATTTGAGATTTATCCTGATGTGAAGCTGGTTGTGATGGCTCACCTTTATGGCACCCCGGGAAAGATTGATGAGATAAAAGATATCTGTGACAAGCATGGGGCTATCCTTATTGAGGATGCTGCAGAGTCGTTAGGCGCTACCTATAAGGGGCAGCAGACAGGGACATTTACGGAATATGGCGTGATATCACATAATGGAAATAAAATCATCACGGGCAGTGCCGGTGGAGCAATAGTTTGCAAATCCAAGCAGGATGCCAATAAGGCCAAAAAGTGGAGTACCCAGTCCAGAGAGGCGGCTCCCTGGTACCAACATGAAGAACTGGGATACAACTACCGGATGAGTAATATCGTCGCAGGAGTCCTGAGAGGACAGTACGAATATATAAATGAACACATAGCTCAGAAGAAGGCCATCTATGAAAGGTACAGGGAAGGTTTTAAGAATCTGCCGGTGCAAATGAATCCCATAGGTGGGTCTGACTCCAAGCCTAATTATTGGCTTAGCTGCCTGATCATCGATAAGGATGCTATGGCTGATACGAGCCGTTCTGACAGAAAGGCTACCTACAGGATAGAAAATGGAAAGAGTAGTCCGTCAGAGATTCTTGATGTACTCAGTGCCTTTAATGCCGAAGGTCGCCCAATATGGAAGCCTATGCATATGCAGCCGATGTATCGGAATAATGGATTCATCACGGCCAATGGTAATGGCAGAGGTACATCCAATGCTTATATCGAGGGCGGAGAGGCGCCAAGTGTCGATGAGGATATTTTTGAGAGAGGTCTGTGTCTGCCGAGTGACAACAAGATGACGGAAGAAGATCAAGATGTAATAATAGACGTTATTCACAAATGTTTTATATAGAATAGTATTAAACATATTTTAAGGAAAAACATAATTTATTGGATAGTAAAAAAATGACTGTAAATGAACAGGAGTATCCGGATTTCTTCCCGGCCGGGTGCCCTCCAATTGATGCGTTAACTGATGAGAAAAACTTGTTTAGACTTTGTAGAGGACTTGTGCCTAGCAAATCTGATTTTGCATCATATTATGAAGGTAACCCTGAAAAATATAAAAACAATATTAATGCATATGGATTATCGATGTATCAGAGCAATGAAGATTACATGGAAGCTTACCGCAAGTTTCCGCGGGTTCGGATGTATTCTGCGGTTGCTAAAGGGATAACTAACAATAAAAGAGGTTCCTGGAAACCTACTCCATCAAAGAATAATCCAAATCATATAACGTGGTGGGTATGTAAAGACGTTAATCCCGTTGACTTCTTTGAGATTGTAGATATATTTGGTGAAAAAGATGAGTGATACATTTGCTACAGTAAAAGGTATTGGTAAATTAAACTACAATAATATATATGGGTTTTATGATGAACCATTATTGTTTTCATGTTCATCAGCCACAGGGGGGCTTTATTTCGCATTGAGGTTACCCAGTGATGAGGAACAATGGCTAGCCGTTCAAGTATCGGAACAAAGAATAGCCCAATTGGAGAATAATAAAATGGAGACCAGGACAGCATTTATTAGTCCTGAAAATGGCTTCCTCTACAAGTTTTTTGGAAATCAGAATCCACTTTCTTTTGATGTTTTAACGCCTAATCAATTAACGGATCAGATGCTACCTTACCCTGGTGTATTTTTGGATTATGATAATTCAAAAAATGATGCCAGAGATGATATTGATGAAATCGCTGATAGAGAAAAATGTACAGTAATTGAAATGTCGCTTGAAAAAGATGATGGGCATGATTACGAAATATCATGTACAGCGTTAGTAGAAACATTAAATAATATCCAATACCTAGTTTATTCTTTGGCATACAAAGAAGATAAATCGCGTGGGAAATTTCCGAAAACTATATTGGAACAGTATAGTTTGAAAATAACAGATACATTCGCAGCTTCTTTTGGAGTACAACTGAAGACTAGTGTTTCGGAAGATGAAGATCAGCAAAAAATGACGGCGGATGTTTTGGAACGACTTGACCGGTTAATCGATGGAAAAGAGTCAGCAAATGATTTATATAGGATACTAAAAGGGGAAAGCTATAGGACCGCGAAATACTATAATGATTTCTTGTCGGGATTAAAGAGAAACAGTATAGGTTTGAAATACAAGGCGGCATCGCCACTAAAACCATATAGAGAGCGGCATATGTCTACATCGTTTATAAATGATGCTTTAAAAACGATTACATGCGTGATTGATGAGCAAAGTAATGTAGATGCATATGATGGTGAATTAACGGGAATAGATTTTGAAAAGAATCAGTTTTCCTTCATGGCAAATAAAAACAATGATGCAATTAAGATGACTGGAAGAATAAGCAAGGAATTATCAAGCAGGAGTTTTGTAGTTCCCAGTAAAGCAAAGGTGAAGATAGAAACCCTAATCAGATGTGATAAAAAAACAGGTAAAGAAAAGTATTTTTATACACTTATGTCCGTGGAAAGGGAAGAAAAATAGAAATAGCATAATATGGATGAAACAACGATTATTTCGCTAAATATTATGGAACAGCTTTATTCTTGTATGAAATCATATGTGGAGAATTACCTTATCTATAGAACCATTAAGAGGCAAACACATAACTTGGTACTTGTTGATGTCACTGAGATGAGTTTTCTAAAAGAAATATCCGACGCATGCTTCCAGATGTGCTTTATTTATTGGTGTAATGTTTTTGGCTCTAAGGATAGAAATAATCCTATTCATTGGAGCAATTTTGATATAGACGTGGAAGAGTTTTTTGACCAAATGGGGATGAATCAAGGGGAATTTGATTCTTACGCAAAAGAAGTAAAAGAATTTCGAAATAAGTATATTGCGCATCCGGATGGTTATAATAATAGAATTCCATTTCTGGATAAAGCCAATAAAGCAATATTTGTGCTTGATAGTATTCTTAAAGATTGTGATGATGTGCTTCCATTCGGAACATTAAGGGATTATTTTGAAGCATCTTATGATAAGTATGATGAGATAGTATGCCAAATAATGGTGAATTGTCAAAGAAGCAGCATAATTGATTAGGTAGATGAAAGGTTATAATGAAAATACTGGTTTAAACTCTTAAACTTTTGCAAACCGATGAAGGCTCCGATTATGGATTCGAAGGGAAGAAAGCGGATGGAATGTGTGGAAAATGTTTCATATCGTGATTATTATAAGCATATACTGAACAATAAAATAATAATAGCTGCCAGAAATTATTGGACTTAAAATAGGTTGACAAGCTTTATGTCTGTATTCAAGATAAAAATGGAAAGGTGTTGTGAGAATAGTTTTAAAGCCACTTTTAGATTACTGTGTGCCTGTTTAGACCTAGGTTTAATTTTAACTCATATGCAGTTTAGATGATAATTCGGAGCCAGAGAGGATAGAATAAACATGCGTTTTCTCCTGGCCCCGAATCAATAAGGAGCACATACTTATATTCAGCTAGGTCTGGATGTGTTGTCGGGATTCTTTTTGTACCATTCGTTATACAGGTTTTGTTGGTTTGCTTTAATCCATTGCCGTGTAGCTTTTAGTTTTTTCGGCGGTAGAATACCAGCCAACACATTCCCGTTCAAGTCGAGAGCGGCTTCATACTCGCAATATTTTGCATGAACATGAGGTTTCTTGTGTTTGGCTCCTATTTCTGAATGAATGATGATGGATATTCCGTGGTTGTTTAGTTTTTTAGCCATATTGTTCCTCCCTTTTGGTTTTGTTAAAGGCTTATGCCTTCGTTTTTGTGTATCTTTTTGGCTTGATTTTTTTGATTATCAAGTTGGAAATAGGATGAAAGGAAAATTCCCCAACCATATGGGATGGGGAAAAAAACAAAAGTGATAAAAATGTTTTGTGTAGATTTGATAGATAATGATGTGGAGAGCAGTTTGCGAATAAGAACAATAAGAAAATAGCGATTTATGAGTTTTGAGCGGAAGATTTGTAAAAGAGCACCCTGACTGGTGGAAAAATAGAGCTGATTACAACATCAAATTCGGAGAAAATGAAAAGCATGATATAGTAGCTTTGCCTGAAAGGGAATACAAGAAAACGGTTAGATATACATAATGGAAGTGTTAGACACATAATAGATAGTGCCTGTTATAGAATACATATTTAAAAAGTATGCATTAACAGCTAAAGAGTATCTTGATAAGAAAATGGTGGTTTATTAAGGAGAATAATGTCTTTGAAGATAGGATCTGTTTTTGACAACAGATGGAAGATTGTTGATATTTGTGGAAAGGGCGGGCAAGGACAAGTTTATAAGGTTGTAGATAACGATAATCCGACTTTATTCTTCGCATTGAAGATTCTTCATAAACAAAAAGATGAAGAACGCAGAGCCCGAATGTATACGGAAGTTTTTAACCTAGAAAGACTGTCAAATGACCATCTATCAAAAATAGTATTTTCGAATATAGACAATATTAAGAAAGGAGATGCGCTTTATTATGTTTCGCCCTATATTAATGGGTGTACATTGGAGAGTTTCGTAAATAAAGAAGAAATTTCGTTTGATAGGGCATGCTCCTTTTTTGACTCACTTCTGCGGGTGATATCGTACTGTCATGGAAATGATATAATCCATCGAGATATCAAACCGGATAATATAGTGTTAGAAGATAGTGAATTAGAAAAGTTTGTTTTGATTGACTTTGGCCTATCATTTAACATGGAGGACCAAGATACTATCACTCAGACAAATCAGCAGTTAGGGAATAGGTTTTTGCTTCTTCCTGAATTAGTGAGTGGGGATAGTAAACAAAATAGAAGATGTGAGTCAGACTTGTCACAGGCGTGTGGCGTTTTCTTTTATGTCCTTACAGGCTTGATTCCCAAATCCTTAAGTGATGGGGAGGGTCAGGCTCCACACAAAAGAGCGAAAGCAGTATCTTTACTAGAAAAGAAGATAAGTAATAGGACTATGCTTCAGGACCTGAATAGATTGTTTGATAGAGCATTTAATAACAATTTATCGAATAGATTTCATTCCGCAGAGGAGGTCAGAAAAGAGTTAAGAATTATGGGGGAAAGCAGAGAACAGGATATGGCTGAAATAATTGTACCTGATTCAGACAACTCAGAGAATAGCATAGTTGAAGTGGCCAAATTTAAATACACGGATCTTATGCGTCAACTTAATCCAAGTGAAGAGTTTTATAACCCAGCTGGTTTAAATCTTCCAATGGAAACAAATGTGGTTGAGTTACTAATCGGATATGGGGAGGCACTACCACAGCCCGTTAAGGAGAAGGTTGCTAGATATTACAGAAGCGGTGATTATGCGACATCGGCAAGCCATATCTGGCAAAGGGCAGTAAGTTTGTTGAGAAAAAGGGTACTTTCTTTAGGCGAGGAATTTGTGGCTGATATGGTTGAAACGGATGATTTGGATTACGCAAGAAACCTTCCGGCATACAGGGTGATTGATCTCGCAAATGATTTGGGGTTCATAGACAAAGCTGGAAAGCGTAAGCTGTTGATGGCCAACGATTACTATAATTATTACAACAATAGTGATATAGATGAGTATGAGGAAATGCCTCAGGATGAGGCAAATATAATAATAAAAAACAGTATTAGCTATATTCTATACAATACAGATGAGACATTTGGCTTACAGTTTAATGATTTTAGAGAAAAGCTTAAAACAGGGAAAGTAACAGAGCTTTTTGATGATGACAAATCTATGTTTGAAACTTGCCCGTATTTCTATTTAAAGACTACAGTCAGATCTTTATTAAAACTATTTGGAGAAACTGATGGAATAGAGTACGAAAATGTTACATCAAATATGATTATTGTGTTTCCAGCGTGTTGGGATAGATTAAAAATTGAGGAAAGAAGGGCTCTTGCAGATGCATATACGGATTATACTAATGCGAATGATCATGTAAGAGTTAAATTGCTAAATGGAATAATGCTTAAGGTTCAGGGGTTTGACTATGTTAAAGAAAATGTACGCTCTAGAACTTATATTTCAGTAGCAAGAAGATTAAGAGATGTCCATTTTGATATTAACAATTATTATACTGAGCCTGGAGTGATTAAGCAGCTAGAAGATTTAGGAACTACAATACCTAAGTTAGCATTAAAAGAATGCGTTACATCAATTCTTTATGTGAAATTGGGAAATGGTTATGGTGTAAGCTGGAAGGCTGAAGAGGTCGCTGATAGATTATTAGACCGGATGACACAGGACCAGTGGCTCACTTATATAGATAATTACATGGTTGAGGAAACCGATTTGATTGAATCAATAAGAGACTGTAATCCTATGCGAGATAGATGGAAAGAACTGATAAAAAGATATAGTTTGAAGAGTCTTAATGTATTATCACCAGTTGCAGGCAAACTTGTATCAATAAAATAAAAATGGAAATATCAATACTTTTATAGTGATAGAGCTCACTGAAATAGAGATGCATAAGCTACAGAGAAATGAATGGATTTTTGACGAAAATGTATTCAATACCATAAGACAAGATATAATCAGAAGATGGAATGAAGGGGACGGTAGCTGGCTTGATTTAGTAGATTCTGATTATAAGAAGGACCCTTATTATGATATATAGTCTTTTGTTTGTTCTTTTTACGGTTTTTTAAAGGGTTATGTCAAAAACGAGTACGATGTAATACAAACTGTGTATGATTATGAGAATGAAGTTTTAAAGGCGGTATTATTGGAAAAACAGAAGAATCTCTAACATCTTTAGAAGATGACTTATTCAAAATGATAAAGAGTTTATTCACTCTAGATTATGCCACGCTAAGGGAAACAATAAGCCAATTATAGTTAAATGATTTAAAGCATTGAGTATAACACAGTAAAGATGGGAAGCAATAATCATTCAGTAGACTATTCAAATATTGTTCAGGCGATACAACCGCTTAAAAGTTTATCAACAGTGCAGTTGGAACAAATAAAAGGGATTTCTTTATCCATGACAAATGCAATGTCAGCAACAATGAGAGATATTGCTATTAACAACAATGGAATGAAAGAGTCTCTGAGCGTGTTACAAGATGAATTATCTCAAATTGGTAATCATTATACAAATATTGTTGCGTCAATGAATATTCCATCTTCGATGATGAGTGATGCACTTAGAAGCTTTTCGTATCAGACAGAAGCTTTCAAGCAGCTTATTACTATACCCCAGACTACAATGACTGAGGAATTGAGGGGATATATGTCCACACTCAATATAGATGGATGCGTGAGTGCTATGCAGCAGGCTTTTTCAGGCAGCTTGATTCATGCAAGCGACCTTGCATTAGCAAAGAATTCTTCTTTTGGGCAGAGCCTAATTGCAATGGCAGAGATTCCTGTGGGAATAAGTGAAGCATTGTCAAATCTTAACCGATTGACTTCAAAAGCACTGGAGCATGATCCGGATATTATGTATGATGTTCCGAATAAGGAATATATTGATGATTCGAAGGAATGTTATACACGGGCAAATGCATCAGAGATGAATTCTATCGGTTATGCATTTAAAGTAGTTAATGTTAGAATTCTTGACGACAGAACGGAGTTTGTTTCTGCCAAAGAATTAATGAATTTTATGACTGTTCTCTCGGAAACAAAGACATTTGCCAGTGATCATCCGGTTGGAAGAACAATCTTTGCCAAGATTTGTGAGATGTGGGATCATGATGAGTATGTCGGATTAGATAATGATTATTACTATCACGCAAGGACTGTGAATGAGGAATCAGCGCCTTATACTTATAGAGAAATGCTTAAGGCACCTCATGGTGTAACCGGTCCGGGAAGGTTTAATTATCCGGGAGAAGCATACTATTATACTGCTGATTCTCTTGATGGAGCAAAACGAGAAGTTAGAATTCACAATAAGAATAGTCGAATTCAAGTTGTAAAAATAAAACCCGATAAACCTGCAAAGCTTCTAGATTTGTTTGAACCCATGAGATGGGGAAGAGAGTTTCTAAAGTATGTTAGGTTCACTATTCCCGAGAATAATAACAGTTATATGCCAAGGGAGTATCTAATTCCAAATTATGTTTCTGATTGTTGCAGAAAGATAGGTTTTGACGGGATTAAGTATTACGGTGGTAAAGATTATTGCAACTATGTGACTTGGCGAGATGGGTTTTATAATTTTGTGGAGATGCTGTAAAAAATGTCAGATAGATTAACGAGGCTCGGAAAGTTTCTACGTAGCTCAAGCTGATTTAACCATTACAACAAGAAACTCATAAAAGTATCCGGCAAGAAAAACCATAATTGAGATAATTGATATCATCACATAAGAAAGGACACTGGACAAAAGAGAATAAGGGTTATTAATGAACGAAATAATACACAACCCATATCATGTTAACTGGAAGCTGTATGGTTGGGGAATAGTGGCTTCAATACTGGGAATTATTATAGGCGAATACAGCGTGTCTCTTTCCGGAGTAACTGTGATTGCTAACACTATAAAGAATATTTCATTAGGTTGCCTTTCTTCTTTTATTGTTGCATTGTTAATTGAGATTAGTAGTGTTAACGATATGAACAGAAAGGCAAATAGTATTTATGATTCCGTATTTAGCGAATTGAAGTTTTGTATTTCTTATTATATTGAGTGTTGGGCACGTTTTTGCAAAGTGGGTTATCCCGAAAAGAACTATGATGATGAAAAACACACCTGGGCAAAATGGTATGAGTGTGTAAAATTAAACTACTACGCTTGTGATGAGGCAAGGCAGAGAGAACTCGTTGACTATTTTACTGCTCAACTAATGTATGCATGTAATAACGCCGATAAAGCAATTCAAAGAATAATGTCACAATACTATATGCTTGAACTAAATAATGTTTTAAACGATGATCTTAAAAGAATCATTGAAGATTTTAAGTTTGAATATTCAGCAGCACTGTCTTCTCTGAATATAGGTTTTTCATCTAGAGATATGTGGGACGATTTTGATGCTTTTAATAATGATATCTTTAGGTACATATCAAATTGGAGTGATATAAGATTCTATAATACTATTGAGTTCTCGCCCTTTTCTTATATTAGTGGTAAAGAGGAGAATATTAGAGCATTAATAAGAAGTAAACTGAATGAAGAAGCTAATAGAATCAGATGGAATCGATATAGTAAATATAATAATTAGGATACTGTAGATGAAAAGAATAATTAAAACCACATTTAGATTACTATGCGCCTGCCTAGGCTTAGGCTTCTTCCTCAACCCCTTTGAAAAGAAAAAAGGCTGGGTGGAGGGGCATACCCCCTACGGCCCATACGAAAAATATTTCAAACGCCCCCTGGATTTTGGACTCGCCCTTTTTGCCTTAATCCTTTTATGGCCAATCCTTTTGATCATCGGAATCGCTGTCAGAATCAATATGGGTAGTTCGGTTATCTTCACACAGGAGCGTCCGGGCCTCGGCGGAGAGATATTCAAGATCAAGAAGTTTCGTACCATGACAGATGAAAGAGATGAAGAAGGCAATCTCTTGCCGGATGAGAAGAGACTGACGAAGTTCGGAAAGCTTCTCCGCAGCACAAGTTGTGATGAACTTCCGGAGCTTTTAAATATCGTGAACGGTGACCTTTCAATCGTTGGTCCACGACCTTTGCTTGTAAAATATCTTGACAGGTATTCAGAAAAACAGAAGCATAGACACGATGTAAGACCAGGCCTAACCGGCTACGCTCAAGCAAATGGCAGAAATGCAGTTACTTGGGAAGAAAAGTTTGATATGGACACTTGGTATGTTAGCCATGTTTCTTTTTTTATGGATTTAAGGATTATCTTGGACACATTTCGTACTGTTTTAAGGCATGAAGGCATCAGTTCTGAGACGTCAGAAACTATGGAAGAATTCAAGGGATAGATTGCCTAACCAGAGAAAAGAATAATCAATTTTAGAATCCAGAATTATTAGGTGTTTCAATAAAATGGGGACAAGTGTAGATAATGAATGCTAATAAGAGACTAGTATTAGTCGGCGCCTCCGGGCATGGCAAGGTCTGTGCCGAAGTTGCAGAATTGAGCGAGAGATATACGGAAATCCTTTTTTTGGACGATAATCCGCGTGTAAAAAGATGTGGAAGGTATGATGTCAAGGGATTAGCAAATGATTTCTATCAGTATATCAATGAACAAACAGAATTTTTTGTTTCAATAGGCAATCACGAGCATAGACAGCGAATTCAAGAGAAGATTGAAAATGCCGGAGGTGCGATTACTACCTTAATTCACCCGAACTCCGTCATTAGTGAAGATGCATCTATTGGAAAAGGGTCAGTTGTTATGGCCGGTGCTGTAATTAATCCTGGAACTCAAATAGGAAAAGGGACAATAATAAACACGCATAGTTCGGTTGACCATGATTGCACAATTGGTGATTGGTGTCATATTGCGGTTGGAACTCATATTTGTGGGACAGTTCATATTGAAAGATGCTGTTGGATTGGAGCAGGGGCTATAGTCTCAAATAATATCAGAGTGTGTTCTAATGTAATTATAGGGGCAGGTGCGACTGTAATACATGATTTAGATAAGTCAGGGACTTACATAGGTATGCCTGCAAGAATAAAAGGTGAAAGCCGGCAGAATAAATGACAATTAATGATAACGAACAAAAAGAAAGTAAAAACATATTATTTTTAACTCTTCTTGACTTTAGTTCGCTTGATGAGAAGAATATATATACAGATCTCCTTAGAGAAATACGTAGACATGGTAACAAAATATATGTAGTATCTCCATCCGAACGAAAGAATAAAAATAGAACACATATAATCAAAGAACACAACAGTGTTATACTAAAATTAAGAATAGGTAATATACAAAAAACAAATATCATTGAAAAAGGTATTTCTACTGTTTTAATAGAACCACAGTTCAAAAAGGCAATCAGAAAGTATTTTAATAGTATTAAATTTGACCTGGTACTATATTCTACTCCCCCAATTTCATTTGTAGATGCGGTTAAATATGTAAAAGACCGAGATAGCGCAAAGTCTTATCTCCTTTTAAAGGATATTTTCCCTCAAAATGCTGTAGATATCGGGATGATGAGTACGTCAGGGATTAAGGGGTTGTTGTATCGATTTTTTCGGAAGAAGGAAAAGGAACTATACGAGATATCAGATAGAATTGGCTGTATGAGTCCCGCAAATATTCGGTATCTTTTAAGCAATAATCATAAGATTGATTCTAGCATAGTTGAATTGTGCCCTAATTCAATTGAACCCGTCGATAAAAGTGTGGATGATTATGCGAGGAAAGCATTAAGGACGAAGTATAAGATCCCGCTTGATAAGACTGTATTAGTTTATGGGGGAAACCTTGGCAAGCCCCAAGGGATTCCTTTTTTGATTGACTGTCTTCGGGCATGCAAAGATATCCAGAATGCCTTTTTTATTATAGTTGGTGATGGAACTGAATTCCATTTAATCAAGGAATATATACACTTGGAACAGCCAAAGAATGTAAGATTGATAAAAAGGCTTCCAAAAGAGGATTATGACGCAATGGTTGGGGCGTGTGATGTTGGTCTGATTTTTCTTGATCATCGCTTTACAATCCCAAACTTTCCAAGTAGATTGCTTAGTTATATGCAGGCCAAGCTGCCCGTGCTGGCTTGTACTGATACGCATACAGATGTGGGAAAAGTAATAGTCGACGGAGGATTTGGCTGGTGGTGTGAAAGTAATGATGTGTTAGGATTTGTAGAATTAGTTGAGAATTGTTTGTCAGAAGACTGTAGTTCTAAAGGAAGAATAGGCTATGAGTATCTTTTAAAGCACTATACTGTAGAAAATGCCTATAATACTATTATTGCTGAGTGAAAAAGGATAATATGAAACCGATATTAACTATTGGAATAACATCATATAAGCGGATTGACGAATTACGCAGATGCATCAACAGTGTAAAAACAAAATATGTGAATGATATAGAAATTCTTGTAAGTGAGGATAAGTCGCCATTGTCTCATGAGATAGGAGAGATGGTAACGGGATTATCTCATGAGAGTGAATATTGTATTCGATTCACTTCCAATGAGGTTAATCTTGGATATGATATGAATCTCGGCTCAATAATTAGAAAAGCAAACGGCAAATTTATTTTTTTTATGAGCGACGATGATGCCATAGCTGAAGGGTGCTTGGATGAAATAATTGAATATTTGAAGAGAAAACCGAAATGTGGTGTGTTATATGCGCCGTTTAAGTACGAAGACACTGGAAATAAGGATCGAAACAGAAGTAATAAGAACTATCGCATTCCGCAAGGAGAGCTCAGCGCATCTAAATACTTATATGATTCCATACTGTTTTCTGGATTGATTTTTAGAAAAAAGTATGTAGAGGATTTTGACAGTTCGAGATTTAAAAACCATAATTATTTTCAAGTATATTTGTTTTTACAGATGCTGTTAAAGTATGGAGGATTCTTTTTCGCCACACCATCAGTAGTATGTATCGGCGATGGAGAGAATGCGTACGGGTTGTCGGAGTCGAGTTCCGGAGGAGGACAGTTTTCTGATAAAAAACGGAATGCTATACTGGCTGATCGTAAGAGCGTTAAATCTAATCTTGAGTTCAATAAAACTTTAATAAAAACTATCAGAATGTTTGACCGGGATGAGGGAACGCACGTTATCGATTCCTTTGCGAGACAGTATTCCCTTCATTCTATCTCGGGATTAACCATAGCCAGAAGACAAGGTAGACGCTATTTTAAAGATTACTGGAAAGTGTTAAATGAATTAGATATCCACCTGTATCCAATCGCAAGGTGTTATTATGTTTTATTAAACCTATTTGGTGCTGACTGCACTTCATTTTTATTATCCGGATTTAGAAAACTGGCAAAAAGGGAGAGATGACTTGACAGGAATCTGTGCAGGTATAGTAACATACCAACCGAACCCTGACAGGCTGAAGCATAGCCTAAAAAGAATATCTAATCAATTAGAAAGGGTTTATATTGTAGACAATCACTCGTCTGATATAGAAGAAATCAGGAAGGTGATTTCTTTATTTGAAAACGCTGAGTTAATTGAAAATAAGGGCAATTACGGAATAGCTAAAGCTCTGAACCAAATGTGTGAGAAAGCCAGAATTAATGGCTTTTCATGGATACTGACTCTTGACCAGGATACAGTTGTTCAAAAAAATTTAATTGAAACATTTTCGCCTTATATATCTGACCCTCAATTGGGAATAATATGTCCTGATGTTTATTATGAGGGATGGGGGAATAAACAGGGTAAAGGAACCGGAACACAGTATGTCTATGCATGCATGACAAGTGCGTCATTAACGCGTGTGGACGCATGGTATGATGTGGGAGGTTTTAGGGAAGACTATTTCATTGATTTTGTGGATAATGAGTTTTGTATGAAACTTTATTTGCATAATTATAAGATTCTCAGAGTGTTCTCAACCTGTATTAGTCATCAACTTGGTGAATCAGGGATTAAAAAGATTCTTTGGTTTAAGATAAGATATTCAAGGCACAGCTATATTAGACTGTATTACATGGCAAGAAATAATGCATTATTTATTAAAGAATACAAAGAATATCTACCCGTTTTTAAGGAGATTCTTAAGTTGAATTACGTATTGTTTAACGAATTTCTAGTTGCTGATAAAAAAATAAAGGCACTGAAATATATTAAACGGGGGATATTGGATGCACATAAGGGAATACTAGGAAAATATAAAGATAATTGAATGCTATTTGTCAGGAGACTTAATGGAAAACTATATTTATTGTTCGGTATTAGTTATTTTTTTTGCTTTTATAGTGGTGCGGGCATTTGAATACAAATCATATGTTATTTCCGGCAAGCTAAGAACACATATAGTCCTTATGTTTTTTGTGGTTGTTTTATGTTTACTCGTTGCTTATAGACCATTAACCATTTCTGATGCGATGCCATATTATAACAGGTACTATATAGAGCCGAATCAGACAACGCTTAATGATATTCTTTTCGCAAGCAGTTTTTATCGCGGCACCGGTTACAGTATGTCAAAACCGGTAAACTTGCTATTTTTTCTGTTTTATAACATGCATATACCGTACCAGATGTTTGTGTTAACCATTTCTATTATTGAAATCGCGTTATTTTTGACGTACACGTACAAAATTTTGAAGGAAATGGATATCTCTCTTAACGCATACACGCTTTTAGTGTTATGTATGCTTTTTTATAGTACCAGATATCAATTTATCGCATTTGCTCAAGGAATGGCAATGTGTTTTGGCATGCCAATTCTATATTACGTAATGAAAAAAAAGTATGTAAGAGCCTTAATATTGACTGTTATAGCGTCTTCTTTCCATATTGCAGCCCTATATTTTGCCGTTATTGCTGTTATTTATTTTTTTACAATTCGAATGAAGAATAAAACATACGCTCTAATATGGATTTTCTCAGGCTTGTTTGAATTTACAAGTATAGGTTATAGGCTAGGGGGAACAGTCTCGGAATTTGCTGATTTTGTGATAAAAAAAATAGTATCGTCTAATCCGCTTTATGAAGCGTATAGTAATATAGATGACAGTTTTACAATTTCTTTAGCAAACTTGTTGTTCTGGTTACTGTGTGGTGTCTTGATTATGGTTCACTGTGACCATGAATTATACTGGAAATTAATTAATATTAATCTGATTTCCATTCTCGTAAGTTCAATTTTTAGCCAATGGGGAATTGTTCATAGATTTACAGACATTTCAAGGATGTTTATACCGTTAATTGTTATTATGTATCTGTTTGATACCAAACCTGTCATAGTCTTTCCTAATAGAACCAACAAATTGGTGACATTGACAGCAATATTTGGATTTGGATTTATGCATAGTCTTAGTTTATGGGGTTTTTTATAATATATTTAAGGCTAAAACAGGGACTAGAATCAGATGAAGAAGATAGTTTATTTATATACAGTACTCGATGAATCATATAAGGAAAAATATCCGGGGATTAATAAAAAAATTTTTGCACAAGTTAAGGCACTTAATCGAGGAGGTTTAGATACAAAGCTTGAAATAATAAAGTACGAGAGTAAGTTAAAAAGGGCACTGCCTCTTCAAACTTCTTCTGTGCAATGGAAGAATCTTAAATTGTGGGAAGAGTTCGATGGTTTGTATTTAAGATATTCTACATCGGATTATCAAATGATTAAATGGTTAAAACATATAAAAAAGCAATCGCCTGAATTCAAGGTGGTAGTAGAGATACCCACATATCCTTACGATTCTGAACTCAATACAAGAAATAGAATTGTAATATCGCGTGATATAAAGTATAGACAGCAGCTTCAATGTGGTGTTGATAGGCTGGTTATTAACGGTAAGGACAAAGAGGTATTTGGTATTCCCACGATTCTTACAGCTAATGGAGTTGATTTGGAAGAGGTCAGAGTGAGAAATCCCATTGAATTAGAGGACGGAAAAATCAACATTTGCTTTGTTGCAGCATTTGCCATGTGGCATGGGGCTGATCGAGCAATTGAAGGTCTTAAGAATTACTATAAAAATGGAGGAACAAGGAATATCCAACTTCACTTTGTTGGGAATGGTGATGATTCAATAATGAATCCGCTTAAGGAATCAGCACGAGATGAAAGTGTTTCTGAGCATATTTCTTTTTACGGATTTTTAGACGGTGAAGAATTATCAAAGATTTATGATAAAAGTCAGTTGGCGTTTGCATCACTTGGACTTCATCGATTACATATAGATGCACCATCTACCCTGAAATCTAGAGAGTATCTTGCTAGAGGTATACCAATTATTTATTCTTCGATTATCCAGGATTTTGAAGAGCATCCGGTCGATTTTGCTCTTCAGATAAGCACGGATGATAAGCCTGTAGATTTCTTTGAAATAGAAAAGTTTTATGATGGTTTAATGGATAAGAATACGGTTTCTGATTTGACAAATAGAATCAGAGAGTATGCCGCCCAGTATGTTTCTATAGATAAAACCATGGCTCCTATAATAGATTTTTTCAATAGTTGATATATGAGGTGATTAAAGATGCTAAATGTAATCATCACATTTGATTATGAGATTTTCTTTGGCAAGAATAATGCTTCAGAAGAAGATATACTGTTTAAACCCTCATATGATTTGATGGAATTGCTAGAGAAATATAATCTGTCAGGGACCTTCTTTGCTGATGTATTATCTGTGGAAGCATACAGGAGGTCGAATCAGTCAAATGATTATCCATCTAGATTTGAACACCAGATAAAGTCTATGGTTAGGCAGGGACATGACGTTCAGCTACATATACACCCCCATTGGGTGACTGCCCGGTTTAACTTGAAAACGGAGCAATGGGAGATAGACCCAAAGACCTACCGAATCCATTCATTCATAGATGATGATAGATATGGAATAACTGCTGATGAGATAATATCCTCTTCTATAGAGTATTTACGTGGCACGTTGAAGTCTGTTGACAATGAGTATGAGTGTTATGCATATCGTGCAGGTGGGTACTGTATCCAGCCGGAAGAAAAACTGTTTATGTTGCTTGAAAAGAATGGAATCGAGATTGATTCTTCAGTATGCATTGGTAAGAAACTGCATTCTAAAGCACATTTTTTTGATTATGATAAAGAGTATTCCGATATTAATTGGAGAGTATCATCAGATATTGTAGAATTACCGATTGGATCTGCAAGAAACAGTTTAGTCAAACGACTGATTCCGGGAACCGGTTTTCAATATTTGAAGAAGGAACCTGCTAAGGGAGAGGGAATCGCCGGCACAACAAGTTCTACACAGGGCAAGTTCAAGCGGTTGCTGAATTACAATAAGTCAAAAAGAGAGTTTGGACTGGAGTTTATGCATTATAAGCAAATGATGTTTGGGCTCAAAGAGTACTACAAGAGGTATAATTGTACGTCAGAAGACAGATATGTAGCGGTGATTTGTCATCCAAAGTCAATGGATAGAATTTCCATGGCTAATTTGGAGGCATTTATCCGCCAGATTATAGGGAATAAAGAATGGATTCGATTTGCGACACTTAAAGAGATGCGAAAAGGGATAAAAGAAGGAACTATTAAAGTATGAGTATAAAACTTGCAGATAGTTATGAAAAAATACCTGATTATATACTCTTAACACTTAATCAGGCTAATCCGTTTTTTTTGAAAAGTGTTGCAGAGTATTATGATTCCATTGGGAAAAAGGTATATTACTTCTACGATGATGAAAGGATAATGCCGATAGTTGTAAATAAAAAGGTTTGTTTTAGATATGGATATCTTTTGACAGAACCATGGCATTATACTGGAAAAGAAGAAATCACATCGGAGCAGGAGTTCTTAGATGCTGTAATGAATGAATGCAAGAAGGGGACCATAACACTTGACTGGATAGGGCAGACTCCGCCGTCTGCCCTTTTTAAAGCTGCACCTATGTCTTCCGTATCTATTCCCTTTGGGAGCCATATTATAGATTTAAGTTTATCAGAAGAAGAATTATGGGCAAATGTTCATAGTAAACACAGGAACGTGATAAGAAAAGCTGAGAAGACAGGAGTAATTGTATATAAGGGTGGCAAAGAACTATTGCCGGAGTATCTTGTGGCTGAAAAGGATACCATGGAACGCAGTAATATGTTTGCAGGAAGTGAAGCCACATATTCCGCAATGTTTGAAGAGTTTAAGGATCACGTAATCATATTTATGGCCAAGCATGAGGGCACTGTTCAGGGTGGAGCTATAATCCTCTATAATCAAGCCATGGGTTACTATATGCATGGCGCTTCTATTAATTCACCAGTTACAGGAGCCATGAATCTTGTTCAGTGGGAGATAATTAAATACTTAAAAGCTATAGGTGTAAAGAAATATAGTTTTGTAGGTTGTCGAATAAATGAAGATGAAGACAGTAAGTATCATGGAATACAAAAGTTTAAAAAGCGATTTGGTGGAGAATTATTGGAGGGAAAGATGTTTAAAGTTATCAATAATCCTATAAAGTATTCCATGTATATGAAAATGATAAAAATAAAGACAAGGGGACTTGTTACAAATGACATTATTGACCAAGAGATTCATAAATGGCAATAATGATTTACGCATGTTTATAATGATTATTATTTGATGGAGGAAATAATACATGATTAACGTTATTGGACTGGGATATATTGGGCTGCCTACAGCTTTGATGATGGCATCACATGGAGTGGAGATAGTAGGTACTGATTATAACAGCAAGCTCGTTTCAACACTTAATGGGGGTCATACTACATTTAAAGAGGAAGGGTTGGATGATCTTTTTCATAACGCTCTTAACTCCGGAATAAGATTTACTACAGAATATCAAGTTACAAATGTGTATATTGTCTCTGTTCCGACTCCGTATGACAGATTCAGCAAAAAAGTAGATCCGTGTTATGTAGTGGCCGCAGTAAGGGATGTTCTTAAGGTTGCGCCCCAGAATGCAATCGTTGTAATTGAGTCGACGGTTTCGCCTGGGACTGTCGAGAAAAGTATCAGACCCATACTTAAAGAAGAAAAGAGACAAGACATTAATCTAGTTCATGCACCGGAGCGTATTATTCCGGGGAACATGGTATATGAACTTCTTCATAACAACAGAACAATAGGGGCTGATGATATGGAAATAGGAGAAACGGTCAAAAAACTCTACGCTTCTTTCTGCCAGGGGGATATTATTGTAACTGATATAAAGACGGCCGAGATGACTAAGGTAGTAGAGAACACATTCAGAGCCGTTAACATTGCCTTTGCAAACGAACTTGCAAAAATATGTCGTCATGATGGCATGGATGTTTACGAAATCATAAAGATTTGCAATATGCATCCAAGAGTTAATATACTACAGCCAGGACCGGGAGTTGGAGGACATTGTATTTCTGTGGATCCTTGGTTTTTGGTAGGTGACTACCCTCACTTGGCAAAAGTAATTGACGAAGCCATGAAGACTAATGATGCTATGCCTGCATTTGTCCTTCATCGTATATATGACATTATGAAAGAAAGGAATATGCATGACTTGTCTCGCGTAGGGCTATATGGGCTTACTTATAAAGAAAACGTTGACGATATGAGGGAATCTCCCACCCTACAGTTGTTAGAATCTCAGGAGAAGCATCTTGGAGATCCACTTAAAGTATATGATCCTCTTATTAAAGAAGATAAGGTTGCAAATCAATATCATAATCTTGATGAGTTCTTAAATGATGTTGATATCGTTGTAATTATGGTTGGACATGATGAAATTAAGGAGAACTTTGAAAAGTTAAAAAACAAAGTTGTTTTAGATACACGTAATATTTACACTGGCGAATGCTATCATATATAGGACATATTGGATATGAAAATTGAATTGTTCAATCCACCGAGGTTTGAATTAAGTATGTTGGATTTTGAATATCTGTCAAGTTGCGTGGAGAAGCAATTAATATATGCTTCTAAAGGCAGATATGCAATTGGTCATATTCTTAAGGCTTCAAACTTATCAAATAGGAAAATATTAGTTTCTCCTTATATGTGTGATTCGGTATTTCGTGAACTTGAAGCCCTTGGCATGGAGGTATTATTCTATGACATAGATACGGAAGATATGAATCCCTTGGCAGGATCTGTTGATAGAAGAATTGATGAAACTGATGCTGGTGTAGTAATTGCACCAAGCATATATGGTAACGCTGCAGATATGGTGCAAATCGAATATATATGTAAAGAAAATAAGGTACTATTGATAGACGATGCGGCACAAAGTTTTGGCACAAAGCTTAATGATAGATGGATAGGAACTTTCGGAAATGGTGGGTTGTGGGCTTTTTCGCCTGGAAAAGCTACAGCGGGTCATATGGGAGCTTTGTTCTGGACGGACAATGATCATTATGAAATAAGAAGGACTCATCACCCTTTTGCTCATTGGATGGCGTGGAAAGATTTTAAGATTAATAGGTTGAATGCATATAAATCAGGCATACTATCCAAAAACGTTGTTTCTAAAGTAAATGCGGTAACTCAGCATTTTTCGGATATTCAGAATGATGATATGGAATTATTTGAAAAAGAAATAATGGGAGGAATTATAAACGGAGTCCTTAATGGGGATTTTTCCTTTCGCAAGGAAGAGCTACAGCGTTTTACGGATGAATTTTCCGATATATCGGCGTTCCGGGTGATACAGTCGAAAAGAGGAGAGCCGAACCCACATAAGATTGTGCTTGTTTTTGAGCGTATTGATATGGCTGATAGATTTAAACAAATGCTGAATATAAACAGCATTTCGTATTTTCAGGGGTATGATTTGGAGAGGGATGAATATGCGGATTTGCGGGGAGCTCAGTCGGTAAAGAACAAGATTATTGAACTTCCGATAGAAAAAGACAGGAAGCATATGGACTATATTTATAGCTGTGTAGACAGTTTTGTACGAAAAATATGATAAGGATAAAGTATGAGGATTATTTACATAACACGTACTTATGCATTGGATGAAAACCCGAGTAATTGTTCGGGATTTAGAAATTATACTGTAAGCCTATTGAGAAAAAGATATGAGGTCGTTGTAGTAACTCCGAATTATGGTGAAACAGAAACTATCCGCAAGTCAGAAATGGTTGCTGTGCCCTATACATTCAGGAGACATGATATGTGGCTTGAAAGGATTGGGCTATATGATGATTATCTGCAAAGATGGACAGACGCTACATATAAAGTGTTAGAAAATGAAATCAGACCGGACGATCTAATAATGGCTGTTTCCGGCGGAGAGATGGCATGCATAATGCTTGCATCAAGGTTAAAAGATAAATGTGGCTGTAAGGTAATTGTAAATTTTCACGACCCGGTAGATGCGACAAATATAAAAGGAAAACAAACGGCAATTAAGATTCATGTTCCAAGGGATCAAAAGCTGGGAAAGTATCTGAAGAGTGCCAACGGAATTATCACATGTAATGAGATGTACAGGGATATCTTGATACATAGGTATAGGGAAACACTCCCCTGTATACATTATAGTATACACCCATGTATACATAATGTATACAGGGGTTTTCGCGGAGAACCGGAGATAATTAATCGCAAAAACAAGCATGAGATTGTGCATATTGTATATGCCGGTACGATGTCACCTACGCAGGGAGCGGAGCGCTTTATTGACCTATTCGGTGATCGGAGGGATATAGAGCTGATATTTGTAGGAAACTGTTCTGATGCTGTAAAAGAAGTAGCCAGGACTAACAATAACATAAAAACAGTTGCGGCATTGCCCCATAACAAATATATTGAGTATATTAAGGATACTGCCGATGTCGGGCTGGTAGCATTAAATGGAGAGGAATATGGTGTATGTGTTCCATCAAAATTATTTGAATTAATAAATCTTGAAATACCCATTTTTGGCATTCTGCCTGATGGCGATGCTAAGACTATGATAAACAATGGGTATGGTTACGCTTGTGAAGGAAATGACAAGGCAGAAGCAAACCGACTGTTGGACAAACTGCTAACAGACGAAGAATATGATTCTATTCGGGATAAGATGCGGGCGGATAAAAATGACTGGCAAATGGACAAACTGTTTGAAAAAGTATATAGAATTATAGATGAAGTAGTTGATGCAAATAATCAATGATTGGAGGTTTTGGTCATGAAGAGCAGCGCAGAGATACATAATTATTATAAAGAGTGTTTTGACAACCCTTCTTCACGATATTCCAGGATGATGAAGGAATTTGTGAACACAAATAACATCTCTAGAGAAACCCGTGTTCTAGATTATGGATGTGGCACCGGGCTGGTTTCTCATTATCTATACAAACAATTCAAATGTAAAATTGATGCGGTTGATATTTCAAAAGACGAAATAGAGGCTGCCAGATTAGCATGGGATAAAGATGATATTTGTTGGCTTACGATGGACGAGTTTACTTATCCCGAAAGTGAATATGATTTTGTAATTAGTAGTCAGGTTATCGAACACATACATAATGTAGGTAATTATCTGGCTGTAATTAATAGAATGTTAAAGAAAGATGGGAATCTGCTAATTGGCACACCAAATGTAATTACGCCCGGATTATTTTGGCGTCAGATGCGGTGCAAAGAAGAAAGTTTAAAGGCGTGGAGCAGACAGATGATTATCGGATATGACAAGGGTATGGATCATATTAACGCTTGGGATACACACCATTTTGTAACCCTTTTGGCAAGTTGCGGTTTTGAGTTGGAAAGGTATCTCCCTACTGAAGGAGTTCCTATTCCAAAGTTTAGGTTTATGAATATAATACCTCCAATCCGTAAAATGGGGGGGGTATATGGCGATAAGATGAATCGAAGATTATTCAAGAACTTGTGTTATACTCAGCATTTCGTTTTCAAAAAAGTAATGCAGATAGAGATAAAGAATAATGATTAACAAGGACTATTAATATGTGTGGGATAGCAGGTTATTTTTCGAAAAAGAATTATTTAGATGGCATAGAATACTATCTTGCACATACACGTATGTCTAACAGGGGACCGGATGACGAAGGGTTCTGCATATTTGATAGAGGAAATGTTGTTCAGGCATATGGCGACAGGACCATTAATAGTTTAAATAACTCCTTGCACGATATTAAAAAATGTTCACGGATAACTGGTATAATCAGCCATGTTAGACTTTCAATAATTGATTTGAGTTCAGGCGGACATCAGCCGTATACAGATCAGGATAAACGTCTGGCCATGGCATTTAACGGAGAGATTTATAATTATCAAGAATTAAAGAAAGAACTTGAAGAGAAGGGATGGTTATTTAAGACATCAAGTGATACAGAGGTGTTGTTTTACGCATATCAGGAATGGGGAAGTGATTGTTTTAACAAGCTAAATGGTATGTGGGCAGTAGCTTTTTATGATTACATTAATGATAAACTGGTATTGTCAAGAGACAGATTTGGCGTAAAACCTCTTTTCTATAGTTTTGAAAAAGGAGAGACTATATTTGCCAGCGAACTAAAAGTGATAATGGCTCTAAAAAAACAGAATAAAATAAATCAGGAATGTGTCAAAAATTATCTTGAGAAAAGCATTTTATGCAATAATGAGAAAACATTGATTGAAGATATTTTTGAAGTGGAGCCGGGGTGCGTGCTAACTATTTGTAATAATAAAAGAATAAGAATAGAGAAATATTGGACGTATAATCCGGTTGCGAAAAAGTACACAGTAGAAGAAGCGAGAGAGCAATTTGAATACTTATTTAGGGACAGCATTAGGCTTAGGATGCGAAGTGATGTTGAAGTCGGAAGTTTGTTGAGTGGTGGCCTTGATAGCAATGTTATAGCGGGTACATTATATGACGAAGGCTTGATTTCTCACGGATACAAGACCTTTTCTTCTGTTTATGAAGATAAAAGATTCTCAGAAGAAGACTATATTAAAAAGACAATTGATAAACTTGATATCTGTTCAGATTTGCTCTACATAACTCCGGAAATGGTAATGGGGTGCATAGATGAGGCTTTGTCAAACCTTGAAATGCCAACGAGAGCAGTTCCTATGATGCTCCAATATCTCCTTTATCAGAGAATATCCCAGATTAGCAACGTAAAAGTTGTTTTAAACGGGCAGGGGGCTGACGAACTTTTTGGTGGTTACAATGTAGATTACATAACACGCTTTCTGCAATTATGGTACGAGAGGAGGGTGGGTTGTCTTGCATCTGAAGTACGTGAGTATCAGAACAATCGTCATGTTGGGTTAAAACAAATACTATTCGGGATGAGAAGCCGGGCTAATATTGGGCAAAGGGACAAGAAGAATGCGTTTAATGAGATATCGTTTCATCAAGTGACGGAGACACCTCTTCGCGAATACCTTATGTATGATGATAGAGCTGCTATGTCGTTTGGTATAGAAAATAGGGCACCATTTCTTGATTATAGAATCGTGGAATTTGCTTTTTCTCTCCCGTCAGAACTAAAGGTAAATAAAAATCAGAACAAAGCAGTTGTAAGGGATTATGCCAGAAAAAACAAAATAGTTGATGAAGATATTCTTAATCGAAAGGATAAGATGGGTTTTGTTTCTCCTCAGGAAATATGGCAGAAGAATGAGTGGAAGGAGGAGTTTGATTCAACATTTGAATTAATAAGATCCTTTGGAATAGCAGGAATGGAAGGAAACAATTATTATAGATTATATCAACAGTACACTAGCGGACAGTATGAAGACTGGGCTAAAATATGGCGCATTTATTGTCTATTCAGGTGGATAAATACTATCAGTAAACAGTTACCCGTATAGAGAAATATAGAAAAATGATTAGTATTGTTTTCGTGGTGTTTGTGTAATAGTAGTCTTTGAAGAGTTGCAAGAGATTAACAGGGGATGCATTGAAAAGCGTAGGATTTGATTCAAAATCAAGGATATGATTATATCTGTATAATATCTTTGATTTCAGCCTCGGAAGGCTTGTTTAGTTATGAAGATGGAATATATGTTCTTGTAAATCGGTATGAGCAAACAATTTACTTGGATTAGAACATCCATACATAGAGGCGGAAGATCTTGGGCTGGCTATTATAAGATTTAGGAATGGTTCTTATGGGATAGTAGAAGGAACAACAAATGTGTATCCTAAGAATTTGGAAGAGACGCTATACATATTTGGAGAGAAAGGAACAATTAAAGCAGGGGGAACAAGCGACAATATTATTGAAGAATGGGAGTTTGAAGATAGACTTGATGATTCGAAGTATGTTAAAGATACATATCATGAGAATCCGCCTAATGTGTATGGTTTTGGTCATACTCCATTGCATGCCGACATGATTGATGCTATTCAAAACAAACGCCCACCCTATGTAGATGGAGAGGCTGGAAAGCGGGCATTAGAGTTGGTTATTGCAAATTACAAATCTGCGGCAGAGCATCATCAGGTGAAGCTACCATTGGACCATTGTTCAACCATGGATTTTGTTGAAAGGTTTATGAGGAAATAGGTTAGATGAATGATTATTTTCTGTTGAAGAGATAGGATTGATTTAAAAAATGATAGAATTATTTAAGAAATATAGCATTTTGCTTAATAATCATCAAAAAGGAAGGCTTATCATTTTGTTTTTCATGATGTTAGTTGGAGCCTTTCTCGAAGTTCTCGGAGTCAGTATGATGCTTCCTGTGATTTCTGCGTTGATGGATGAAAGAATAATTGAAAACAATGCACTTGCGGCGAAAGTGGCTGGATTTTTTGACATTCATTCTTCCATTTCGTTTATGTTGTTATGTATCGCTACATTGATTATAGTGTATATAGTAAAAGATTTATATATCATTTTTGAAACGTACGTTCAGTGCAGATTTACATATAGTAACCGTTTGAAACTTCAGAGTGATATTCTGAGAGTATATATGGCAAAGCCTTATGAATTCTTTTTATCGACTTCGAGTGGGGAGACGTTACGAATTATTCAGCAAGATGTTGTTAATGTTTATGCCCTGATGTCGCAGATTCTTAGTTTCTTTACAGAATCAATAGTTTCATTAGCATTACTTATCGCTGTATTTATAATCAATCCTTTAATGACCATACTTGTTTTTGTTGTAATGCTTATATCTATTTATATCATTATAAAAGCTGTAAGACCCAAAATGACAAAATGGGGTATTATTTACCAGGACACAACAGCAATAACTAACAAGTGGCTTCTACAGATGGTGACGGGAATTAAAGAAATAAAAATAGCACATACACAGGAATACTTTCAGAAGAACTTTGATAGACATGCAGAGGACAATGTTAATGCAGTAAAAACACAAGCTGTTTGGGGAACAACACCAAGGCTTATGATAGAGATGACTGCAATTTGTTCTGCGTTGGTAGCAGTAGCAGTACAGATAATTAATGGTAATGATTTTAATTCTTTACTCACGGCATTATCAGCTTTTGTTATGGCAGCTTCAAGATTATTGCCAGCTGGTAATCGTGTGGTGAGTGCGCTTTCACAGATTGAGTATTATCGTCCGTCAGTTGACAAAGTGATAGAGATGCTTCGTTCAATAAATCGAAATGATAATCATTGTTATAGTCTAATTAAGGAAAAAGTCAATATAAATAAATCCATGACAACACGAGAGACAATTGAATTATCTCATATTTCGTATACTTATCCTACTGGAGAAAAGGAGATACTTAGTGATGCGACTATGATAATTCCAATTGGAAAATCTGTAGGTATCGTCGGAGAATCAGGATCAGGAAAAACTACGACGGTAGATATTCTATTGGGGTTACTTCATCCATCAACAGGACAGGTTCTATCTGATGGAATTGATGTAAAAGAGCATTATGAAGAATGGCTTTCACAAATAGGATATATTCCTCAAATGATATTTATGCTAGATGGGACTGTTCGGGAAAACGTAGTTTTTGGAAGTAATGTCTCACCGGGTGATAATGATGAAAATGTCTGGAGAGCGCTTCGAGAAGCTCAACTCGAAGATGTTATAAAAGGACTTCCTAAGGGATTAAATACTGAAATAGGTGAACGTGGAATCAGATTATCCGGTGGTCAGAGACAGCGTTTGGGGATAGCGAGGGCTTTATTCTCTAATCCTAGTATTCTTGTTTTTGATGAGGCAACATCTTCACTAGACAATAATACTGAAGCCGCTATTATGGAGTCAATTAACTCTTTGCATGGTAAAAAAACTTTAATTATTATTGCACATAGGTTATCAACGATAAAAGAATGTGATTTGATTTATCGAGTAGAGGATGGGAAAATAAACCTAACAAAAAATACATTTTAATGAATAAGACTCTGATCAATAATGAAATGACGCTGTGAAATAAAGAATAATGATTAATGCATTTTTGAATTCTCTGCGTAATAGCACTTTCTTTGAGAAATTATTTGAGATTATCTGGGAATGCGCAAAAAAAGTGTTCCTAAATTACAGGAATAAATTGAAAAAAAGGAAACATGTAGGAGACCAGCTATGAATAGTCAAGAAAAATTTTAGCGGATAATGCTTTTGTTTTATTCTGCTAAAGATAGCTGACCTTAACTAGACCTTCTAGCGAAGGCCTGTGATATATATATATATATATATATAGCCTTAGCTAGTCTAAGTTAAACGGAACATCGTCCGTGAGCATCTTGTAAATGATGCGAACAAGTTTGCCTGCATAATGGCCCAAAGCATTGTAATGCGTCCGGCCTTCGGACATTTTTTGATGATAATAAGCATCGAATGTCTTGTTGTTTTTAACAACATTATGTGCAGCGTTGATTAAGGCATAACGTAAGGCTCGAGAGCCTCGTTTTGACATACGAGTTCGTTTGGCTGCAAAGTTGCCCGATTGGTAAACAGAAGGATCGGCAAAAGCCAATAGTTTACTTGGGGTAGAGAATCGATGAATATCACTGATCTCACCCAGGATCATGCCACCATTAACATATCCAATGCCTGGTATGGTCATGATCACAGAATCCAGGGATGTGACAACATCCTTCATCTCGGATTCGATTGACTGCAGTTGCCTATCCAAAAGCTCTATCTGTTCTATAGACTGAGTAATTTGAATAGATAAAGAATTGTCGCTAGTACCGACAGACTTCTGTGCCAGAACTCTTAATTCTACAGCAGTTTCTCTTTTGAAATGGCCTTGGGAAGCGGATTTCAAAAGATGTGTAAGATGAGTCAAGTGCATAGAAGCAATGGCATCCGGCGATGGAGCTTCTTTAAGAAGCGCATAGCATCCCTTGTGATGTATTCCTGATTTGAAGAAATACTGTAGTTCAGGGAAAACTTGATCCACGTAAGAAGTCAGCTGGATTTTTAAACGAGTACGCTACTTCACAGTCTTTTGTCTGAACCGGCCAAGGTTCTTCAGCTGCATAAGACGTATGTCATAAAGCGTAACGAACCTATGGGGATGCATTATTAAAGTCTTACAAATTCTTCCGCATAGTAGCAGTCTGAATAGGATTGATGAGGCAAACCTTAAAACCTTTAGGAACTAAAAACATCAAAAGGTTGTTGCCATAGTGAGCCGTTGATTCAAGACCAATGATGATCTGGTCCTTCTCATAAGAGTTGAGTTTGGAAACCAGAAGACAGAAGCCATCATTGTCATTCGTAAATTTAAAAGGCTCAAGTAGCACTTCGCCATCAGAAGATATGGCTGCGGCATAGTGATTGAGTTTGGCGATGTCAATGCCAACGTAAATCATGACGTTCTCCTTTCGATCGAGTATTGATACTGCGATATCCATCAGCGATTATCCACGTACACTTGATTGAAATAAGTGCTCTTATAAATGGCACATCCAGCTAATAAACGATTCAGATAAAGGTAATGGCAATACACTCCTTCGAGTAGTCCGGGCCACAGGAAAAAATCAAAAGTCCACAGTATCTGAATGTATTATGGCACAGTTATCAAAAAGAAAGGATAGTATGTTAATTTGCTTCTGTATTAATCATACAAGATTATTTTAATGATTAACCACCTTAGTTTGATGTGTAAATTTGTATATGGATCAAGATCAAATGATGTAGAAAAAGGATTGCAATTTAGGTTAAAAGACAATCAATTTATATCTGTTAGTCGAAAGGATGCTATAATTGATCGCATAAAGCTAGTCATAAAAACAATGCTCCTTCCATTTGAAATCATGTATAACAAGAAAGTTTCATGTGAAGGTAAATGTCGCTTAATTTTTGGAGTGGGCACAAAAGAAGAAATCTACGAAGGATGCATACATCATTATTTTGGAGGAAATGTAAATTCGGTTTATGATAAGCATTATTATAAAGAAGCAAAGGAAGATATTCTATTCTGGAAATGGTATTTTAAGTTTCTGATAATTAGCATAATGCTATTATTCGATACTACTAGGCATAGATATGGATTTCTTATATCGGTTTATAGAAATGTGCTGAGTGTTTTATCAATTAGGAGAATGGTTAATGGAATATATGGATTTTATATTTATAATCCTATTTCATATTTGACGATGGCATGTCTAACAGGTAATAGAATTAGTCGTGTATATGCTATGTTTGAAGTATTTCTGGAAATGAATAAGTACTTTCGTTTGCCTGTTGAAAAAGGATATTTTTTATCTAAAATAATGCTGGAAGAGATTGGTTACTATAATTATTTGCCGGCTTTTAGGCTAAATAATTATGAATACTTAGGAAGTATTAATCTGTTTGGCAACGCCCATGTTCAAAATTATAGATATGATATTGGTTTTTTCTCGACGGGAGCTTGGGCAAGAAAAGAAGGTGAATATAGGGCTTTAGAGGATTTTAGAAGTGTTAAAATTGGAGATAGCGATACAGCAAGATACGAGCATGTTATTTTTTGCGCATTGGCCGAATATGCCAAAAAAAATGGCTTCACGATAAAATATTATATGCATCCGTATGAAAAAGATGTGTTCAAAGAGTATGGTGTGCTACCAATAGACCATGAAAAAAAAGATAATGAGAGTGTGTTCTTTGAAGAAATAGATGACAGAATGACTTTGACAGAAAGGTTTGATGAGCCCTATATCGCAGTTGCAGTACGATCCTCTTCGATAATGGAAAGATATAATCTGGGCCATTCAAATAATTTCATGTTTGATTATAAAGACATTTTACCTTGTACATTAGCAAGATACAATAGAAAAGCTTTAGGAAAGTATGATTTAATGTTTTATAAAAATGTTGATGAATTAATAGAAAAAATCGGCAATATATTAATGATGTAGTTGAACATTTTTAGGGGAGGAAGTATGAGATTTATAGCAATAATTCCAGCTAGATATGCATCCTCAAGGTTTCCAGGAAAACCGTTGGCCAGGATAAATGAAAAGTGCATGATTCAATGGGTATATGAGCGTGTAAAGAAAAATCCCCATCTCAATGATGTATATGTTGCAACAGATGATAAGCGTATTTCTTCTGTAGTAGAGAGGTTTGGTGGCAAGGCGTTGTTAACATCACCAAATCATACATGTGGTACGGATAGATTAGCAGAATGTGTTTCTATGCTTGGGCTGCAAGATGAAGATATTATATTAAATATACAAGGGGATGAACCTTTGGTATGCTCGGAGATGGTGGATGACCTTATTGGTTGTTTTGATGACCCAAGTGTTTATATGGGAACATTAAAGAAAACTATTGAGTTAGAGGAGGAATTGGATAATCCAAATGTGGTAAAGGTTATTTCAAATGTTTATAATGATGCAATTTATTTTTCAAGATTTTGTATTCCATATAATAGAGATGGTGCTAATATAAAGTACTATAAGCATATAGGTATGTATGGATATACCGCAAAGTTTTTGATTGAATTCAGTAATATGAAAAAAACTCAAACTGAATTATCAGAATCATTAGAGCAACTTAGAGTATTAGAAAATGGTTTTAAGATTAGGGTGAAAGAAACAAAATGCCAGACTATAGGGGTAGATACACCGGAACAAATAAGGATGGTTGAGAAGTTGTTGGAGGAAGAAGATGTATAATGTACCTGTAATTGCTGGACCATGCGTGATAGAGTCCGAGAATAATGTGTTGCTTATTGCGGAAAAGATGAGTGAAATAGCTGAAAGATTGAATATAGATTATTACTTCAAAGCATCGTTTGATAAGGCAAATAGAACAAGTATTAATTCTTATCGTGGACCTGGCATAGAACAAGGACTGAGGATACTTGAGAAGGTTAAAGAAAACTATGGATTACAAATATGTACGGATATTCATGAACCATGGCAGGCAAAACAGGTTGCAAATATAGCAGATATCATTCAGATACCTGCTTTTCTGTGTCGTCAAACTGATTTGTTGATTGCAGCAGCAAAAACAGGAAGGATAATAAATGTAAAGAAAGCCCAGTTTCTTGCTCCGTGGGATATGGGGAATGTTGTTAAGAAAATAGAAGACTCTGGCAATAAAAATATTATGCTTTGTGAACGAGGAACATCGTTTGGTTATAATACTCTTATAGTTGATATGACTGCTATATATGAGATGAAGAAGTTTGGTTATCCTGTGGTTTTTGATGCGACACACAGCGTTCAGAAACCAGGAGGTAAAGGAACCGCCACAGGGGGCAATAGAGAATATGTTGAACCTTTGGCAAATGCGGCCATAGCAGCTGGTGCTGATGCGTTATTCTTTGAAGTTCATCCAGATCCAGATAACGCTTTGTCAGATGGTCCTAATATGGTTAAACTTGACGATTTTGAGGAACTGTTGAAAAGAGTGTTGAGGGTGTATGATGCGGTACACTGATTGTTTTAAGGCTATAGACTATGGAGACTATAATAATGGATGTTTTATCTGAGGCAAAACGTGTTTTTGATATTGAGATTGATGCTTTAAAAAAAACTCGAGATTGTTTAGATGACACTTATCTTAAGATACTGGATTTGATAGTTAAGTGCGAGGGAAAAGTTATTATTACCGGGATGGGAAAACCAGGGCATATCGCCGCAAAACTTGCAGCAACATTTGCTAGTTTGGGTACGCCGGCGTTTCATTTACATCCGGCTGAGGCAATGCATGGTGATTTAGGGATGGTCTCTTCGAAGGATGTGGTTATTGCAATTAGCTATAGTGGTGAAAGCGATGAAATTGTAAAAATACTTCCAAGTATAAAGATGATTGGTGCAACTCTTGTTGGAATTACAGGGAATGCTAGTTCTACATTAGCTAAAACCTCGGATATAATACAAGTTTTTCCCGAATTTGATGAAGCGTGTTATATGGGACTTGCTCCAACTTCCAGCACAACGGCAACTTTATGTTACGGCGATTCTCTTGCCGTGGTTGCAAGCGGATTGTATGGATTTAAGGATTCGGATTTTGGAAAACTACATCCAGCAGGAAGTTTAGGGAAAAAGCTTATCGTAAAAGTTGATGATTTAATGGTAAAAAATGGCGATATTCCTGTTATTCATGATGATGAATTACTGATGGATGCAATTACAGAGATGACAAAAAAAGGTATAGGTGTAGTTTCTGTAGTAAATGTTGAGAATGTGCTTGTTGGAATCATAACTGATGGAGATTTGAGAAGAATTATTGAAAGACATACAGACATTTATTCTGAAAATGTTGCAAATGTTATGACAAGGTCTCCTAAACGTATTACCAAGGATAAACTGGCTATAGAGGCATTGCAGTTTATTAAGAAGAACAATATTAATAATATTCCGGTAGTTAATGAGAAGGACGAACTGATTGGAACGATAACTTGGCAGCAAATTGTTAAAGCAGGAATTGTAGTATGATTAAACAAATTTCTATAAAGAAAGGAAAAAGAAAAAATGAAATGTTCTATATGTGGATGTGAAGATGTAAAAGTGATTTATACGGGAGAATTAAAAACAGGTTTATTAAGTGGCTGGACAGATAAAGAATACAATGTATTCCAATGTGAAAGATGCAAAACGGAATGGAATGAAGCATATAAGGACTATGATATTGGTGATTATTACGAATCAGCCGAATACAGAACGAGGATTGAAAATGATATTTCTACGGAGGCATATTGTGAGAAATATGACAAGGATGTATTAGATAAGCTTTCGATGACTGGCACAGGTATTTTCCGTAATCATGTTGTTGCTGATATAGGGTGTGGAGGCGGAAGCTTTATTGATTTTATAAAGGGGGTAGCTTCTCAAACTGTTGCTATTGAGCCTTCCGAAATCTATCGAGGGGGGGGTGAAAAAAAAGGGACATGCTGCTTATGCCTATGCGTCTGAGGCCTGTAAAGATTACGAGGGAAAAGTAGATGTCGTTACAAGTTTTGATGTAATAGAGCATGTTGAAAGTCCACAAGCATTTTTAGATGATGCGTTTAGACTTTGCAGTAAAGGTGGTCATGTAATAATAGGTACTCCGACAGACTATCCGATTTTAAGAAAGATGTTGGGAGCAACATTTGATAAATTTATTTTTCAGGTGCAACATCCATGGGTTTTAACAGATGAAGCAATGATTATTATGGCTGAAAAAGCAGGTTTTAAGAATATTTGGATTAAGTATAAACAAAAATACGGGTTGGGAAATCTATTATCATGGCTTCTTGATTCTACACCTAGGGGTGATATCAAATATGATTTTATTGATGATTCAATAAATGAGGCATATAAAAAATCTATGTCTAGAAAGGATGTTTGCGAATATATTATTCTATATGCAGATAAAGAATAGTAGAGGTAGAATGCTATGATTTTCAATGATTGGAATATGCTGCGGCAAAATTATGAAGACGGATACAATTGTTTATTAAATTTTGACGCATCGATGATCAAAGACGGACGTTATGAATTACAGAATGGAATATATGTGAATGTTGATTCATATCTCACTCAGTCAAGAGAAAGTAGAAGATTTGAGGTTCATAGAAATCATATTGACATTCAGTACATTGTCTCAGGCAGTGAGTTAATTACTATAGCAGATGTCGATGGATTGATTCGGGAGACAGACTATAATGCTGCGGATGATATTATTTTTTATCATAACTGTTTTAAAGGGCAGGATTACTATTTGACGGATGGCTGCTTTATTCTTATAGAAGCAGGATTGGCACATATGCCTTGCATAAGTGCTAATGGACCTCGTAATGTAAGGAAGGCTGTTTTCAAAATTTCTGTTTAATAATATGGGGTATAATAAGGTTGAAATCAATAAAGTATTTAGTTATGGATGTGGATGGCACACTTACAGATGGTAGGATTTATATATCTCAAACAGGTGAGTGTATGAAGGCTTTTAATATAAAAGATGGGTGTGGTATCCATGATATATTAATCCCTGCGGGAATAGTACCAGTTGTTATTACAGGTAGGAAGTCAGACATTGTATCAAATAGGTGTAAAGAACTTGGTATTAGTGAAGTATATCAAGGAGTTACAAATAAGGTTTATCAATTAAGGCAGATTAGCAATGAGTTGTCATCAGTTGCATATATTGGAGATGATTTAAATGACTTGGAATGCATGAGGGCAGTTATTAATGAAAGAGGAAAAGTAGGATGCCCATCCGATGCAGTTAATGAGGTGAAAGCACTGGCTGATTTTGTCACACCTCATAGAGGAGGGGACGGGGCTGTTAGGGATTTTATAGAGTGGATTGTTAAGAATTAATTCAATAAATCATTAGAGGAGAGAAATGAAACAAAGTATTAGGGTTTATTTCAGAGATTTGAATTTATTATATAAAGGGTCGTACAGTCTGATTTATATTACTATCTTATTTTTCTTTCTTGCAGTATTATTTACTATGGGGGATTCACAGTCAATAATAAACTGGACTACTCTGTTCTGGAATAATATTTTTGAAGGCAACTCCATTTTTAACTATGCAAATTACTGCTTGGCGAATGGTGTGAGCTGTAATTATAATTTTATCCAGATAATAGCTGTGGCTTTTGGAATGTTGCCTATTTATATTCTAAATAGGATGCTAGTTCATTTTGGAATATCAATCTCATGGTTAGTTCTATTATACTATAAGGTTGCATTAATTATTGTTCTTTTAGCCTCTTTACCGTTAATGAACAGAGTGGTTGAGCTTATATGTAAAAGATATGAAATTAAGCAAATAGTTAATTCAAAAAGTTTTGATGTAGTTTTTATGACGTCAGTTTTTATTTGGATAGGATCCGTCTGTTTTGGTCAAATTGATATCATAGAGCATCTGTTTATGCTTTTGTTTGCTTTTTATTTTTTAAAGGAAAGATGGTTTTTAAGCGCGTTTTTTGCATCTCTTGCCTTGTCGATGAAGGGTTTTTCGATTCTTTGGATGATTCCTTTAATGCTCCTAAATGTGAAAAAGTATGAGAAGTACATAATTAGGTTTTTTGGAACAGTTTTTTCTCTTCCTTTACTTAATGCTATTGTTGAACGTTTAATGGGCTATGCTGCGATGAAAGACATTATAGCAAAGAATTGGAATCATTGGGGGAAACTGTTCTCGAATGAATATGCTCACATGTCAGTTCCGGTTGTTGGGTTTATAATAATTTGTGCGACGTGTCTTTATTTAGGGATGGAAGCAGAATTAAAACGTGAATATTTGATTTTGCCAAGTTTGGCAACAGTTTTATTTATTGTGTGTGCTAGTTGGTATCCACAATATATTACATGCATGGTATTTCCTGTTATGTTGTTGGGATTATTATGCGAGAATTGGATTATTATGCTTTTCTCATTTTTGGGAATGAATATGGGGTATTTCATGAGACTTATGATAGATGGGCAGGGTGCCTTGGATAATTCCATGATTAAACTTGGTCCATTAACACAGCTATTACCAAAAGGAGCAGAAACGCCATATCCATTCGCTACTATTATTATGAAGTTTTTTGGGAAACATCTCGGTGTTTACCGGATACAGGTGTGTACATCTTTGTTTGTCGGATCATTGCTATCATTATTATTTGTAGCAATTTTAGGCACTAGGATAAAGAAAAATAAAGAGTATACTGTAAATCAGAAAAGAATCACACAATGGATAAGTAGAATCTCAATGATTATACTTATGGCGTTGCCTTCGGCTTTCTTGTTATTTAGTTTTGTTTCTTATTATAAGGAGTATTGACGGTTGAAAAGTGGAATTAACATCAATCTTTTAGCATATAACGAGGAAGATAATCTAAGAAATCTGATTCCTGAGGTTATAGCTGCAGCCGACAAATGCGGTGTTGAATATGATATTAAGGTAATAGATACAGAAAAACCTTTAGATAATACCGAAGGTTTGTGCAAACAGTATGGAGTGCGCTATATAAATCAGGAAGAGCCTAAGTTTGGTGGAGCCTTTCGTACAGCAGTAAAGTACGCGGACAGAGAGTTCTTTTTGATTCTTGATGGCGATGGGGCACATCCGCCTCAACAAATACCGGAAATGTTTGCCCTATTCATTAAGGGGAAGTATGATATTGTAATAGGTTCAAGATATGTTAATGGTGGAGGAACGAATGATAAAGTTTTATCCCAAGTTATGAGTCATATGCTTAACTTTGCATTTCGAATTGTTCTAGGAATAAAGGCAAGGGATTTGTCCACTAACTTTCGAATTTATCATACAGAGGCACTTAAGAAAGTGACTACGATCAGCGTCAATTATGATGTTTTAGAGGAAGTTCTGCTTCTTTTGAAACAGGAAAAAAAACCACGCCGACTAAAGATAGGAGAGGTTCCGATTGTCCTACGGAAAAGGGAATTCGGGGAATCAAAAAGAGAGCTGGTTACATTCATAATTAGTTATATTAAGACACTTTTCAGACTTTTAATGATACGTGTGCGCGGGAAAGACAGGGTGAGATGAGTGTTGAAGCGAGCATTAATAACTGGGGTGACAGGGCAGGATGGGTCATATCTGGCTGAATTTTTACTCGATAAAGGTTATGAGGTTCATGGTCTTATAAGAAGAAATTCGGTGGAATATCGTTATCGTACTGTAAAAGCGGAAGAACATAAGAACTTTCATTTGCATTATGGTGATATAAGCGATTCCCTAAGTATGGTGTCACTTATCGGAAAGATTAGACCAGACGAGATATATAATTTGGCTGCACAGAGCCATGTCCAGGTGTCTTTTGATGTACCGGAATATACGGCTGACATTGATGCTATAGGTGTTCTTCGTATACTTGAGGCAGTTAGAATTACGGGACTAGACAAATCTTGTCGAATATACCAGGCATCTACGTCTGAACTTTTTGGAAAAGTCGAAGAGTTTCCTCAGAAGGAGACAACTCCTTTCCATCCATACAGTCCGTATGCTGTAGCAAAGCAATATGGATTTTGGATAGTCAAGGAATATAGGGAAGCCTATGGTATGTATGCTTGTTCAGGAATTCTTTTTAATCATGAATCGGAGAGAAGAGGGGAGTCATTCGTTACAAGGAAGATAACAAAGGCTGCGGCTCGAATAGCACAGGGAAAGCAGGATAAGCTGTATTTGGGTAATCTGTCATCTCTTCGGGACTGGGGCTATGCAAAGGACTATGTAGAATGCATGTGGCTTATGCTACAACAGGAGAAGCCGGATGACTACGTTATTGCAACTGGTGAGCAACATAGTGTGAGGGAGTTTTGTAAGCTTGCTTTCCACTTTGTCGGCATTGAGATTGAGTTCGAAGGAGAAGGAACATATGAGAAAGGTATAGAGAGGGAAACAGGTAGAGTTCTAGTGGAGGTATCGGAAGAGTTCTATCGTCCCACGGATGTTGTAAACCTGTGTGGTAACCCGGCAAAAGCAATGGATGAGCTCGGCTGGAATCCAAAGACCACATCATTTGAGAAACTTGTATCGCTCATGGTTGAATATGATATGAAGATGGTAACAGAGGGCAAGGATTGGTGATGAAAAGGGCGTTAATTACCGGTTGCTATGGGCAGGATGGTTCATATTTGGCTGAGCTATTGGCAGGTAAAGGCTATGAAATTCATGGAATTTGTAAAAGCGAACTTAGTGAGAATTCAAGGCGTATAAAAAAGGAGTTAACAGGCGAAGGAGTAGATGTTACCGAGCATACCGTATCCCTATATGATTATAAAGAGATAAGCAGTCTAATTGCTGATATCAAGCCGGGATTTGTTTTTCATATGGCGGCAGTACACCATAGTTCGGAGTATTCTTTTGGAGACAGAGTGTTGACTGAAAAAGAGCTTTTCGATAAAAACGTTTTGGCAACAAGCAATATACTATGTGCGTGCTCGACCCTAAATACCGGAATTCATGTGGTGGCAGCCGGGTCTTGTTTAATGTTTGATGATACTGATACAGATATCCAAGATGAGGCAACAGCGTATCGCTCCGGCTCCATGTATGGACTTGCAAAAATTGCGGAAGGTTCACTTGTCAAATATTATAGGGATAATGGTCTGCACGTTTCGCAAGCCATTCTTTATAATCATGAAAGTCACAGGCGAAGCGACAGCTTTGTAACAAAGAAGATAGCAAACGGTTTAAAGAATATAATAAACGGCAGGCAGGATGTAATAGAGCTTGGTGATATCTCAGTTATGAAAGATTGGGGTTTTGCCGGAGATTATGCAGAGGGAATGTATTTGATGGCAGAATCTGATACACCCGGGGACTATGTGCTTGCCACAGGGGTTTTGCATTCCATTGAGAATTATATTCGTGTATGCGCAAAACTCTATGATATAAATAATTATGAAAAATATTTGCGGACTTCTGCTACACAGATATCAAGAAAGGTAGGATGTAAGTTGCGAGGAAGACCTTTGCGAGCAGAGAAGGAACTTGGATGGAAAAGGAAGTACTCGTTTGAAGCAATGGCACGAGATATAGTAGATGGAGGATTATTTTGATGAAAGTATCTAAATGCAGGATATGTGGGAATTCGGATCTTCGGGAGATTCTAAATCTTGGATACCAGAAGTATACAGGAGTTTTTCCGCACGTTACCGGAGAAGAGCTGGGTGGGGGGGGTGCTAAGGCTTGTAAAATGTAGCGGCGAAGGCTGTTGCGGTCTTATACAGCTGGCCGAATCCTTTGATCCGGATGAGATGTATGGTAAAAACTATGGTTATCATTCATCTTTAAACGCTTCGATGGTTAATCATCTTTGTGAAATCACCAACGAGATATTGGAACAGGTAAAACCTAAAGACCATGATGTTATCCTTGACATAGGGAGCAATGATGGCACGCTGCTTGGAACATACCTTAAACATGACTTTAAGGGAACACTGGTGGGGATGGATCCGAGCGGCGGCAAGTTCAAAGAATACTACGCAGATGGAATACAGCTGATAGAGGATTTCTTTTCGGCGAGAAAATTCATAGAAGAAACAGGTGATAGGAAAGTAAAGATCATAACATCCATTGCTATGTTCTATGATCTTGAGGATCCAATCGCTTTCGCAAAAGACATAGGGGCTATCTTGGATGATGAAGGAATATGGGTCATTGAGCAGAGCTATCTCCCATCAATGGTCGCTACAACATCCTATGATACTGTATGCCATGAACATATAGAGTTTTATTCGCTGAAACAGATCAAATATATAGCGGAGCATGTGGGATTAAAGATAATAAAGGTTTCACTTAATGATACTAACGGTGGAAGCTTCAGGGTTACCATGGCAAAGCGTGATTCTGCTTTTGAAATTGATGATTCTGTAGGAGATTTGTATCAGCAGGAAAGAACGGATAATGTGGACAGTCCGGAGTATTTTGATGAATTTGTCAAGAAAATAGATGTTCACAAAAAGATGCTCTTGGATTTTTTAAACGAGCAGAAAGCAAAAGGTAGGTTGGTTTTAGGATATGGAGCATCCACAAAGGGAAATGTGGTGTTACAATACTGTGGGATTACTAGAAAACTACTCCCTGCTATTGCTGAAGTGAACAGCGATAAGTTCGGATGCGTGACCCCCGGAACTGATATCCCTATCGTATCAGAAGAAGAAGCCAGGAGGATGATGCCTGACTACTATTTGGTTCTGCCATGGCATTTTAAAAAGAATATTCTGGAGAAGGAAAAAGAATACAGAAATGAGTCCGGTGTAAAATTTGTATTCTACCTTCCGGAATTTGAGATTGTATAACAGTTTTCGGACACTATGAACATTATCCTTTTATCAGGAGGATCGGGGACTAGGCTATGGCCACTGTCAAATGGCATAAGGTCAAAGCAGTTTATTAAATTATATAAAACCGGACAAACCCGTGAATCCATGATTCAAAGAGTGTATAGACAAATCCGGGATTCAGGAATTGCAGATGACGGGAAAGTTGTTATAACTACAAGCAAGAGTCAGATATCGGCTATACGAAACCAGCTTGGGAATGATGTGGAAGTCTGTGAAGAGCCATGTCGCAGAGATACTTTTCCGGCTATAGCATTGGCTACCTCGTTTATGCATGATATTCTCGGCATAGATAGCAGAGAGGTTGTAATTGTTTGTCCTGTTGATGCATATGTTGAGGATGATTATTTTAAAGCTTTTTTGGGCCTTTCAAAAATACTAAAAGACGGAAAGACCAGTTTGGCTCTTCTCGGTATCAATCCAACACACCCCAGTTCTAAATATGGATATATCATACCAAAGAATAAGGGTATGGCTGTTTCTGAGGTGAAACTGTTCAAAGAAAAACCGAATGAGGATACCGCGGAAAAATATATCAACGAACAAGGCGCTTTGTGGAATTGTGGTGTTTTTGCATTTAGATTGTCCTATGCTTTGGAAAAATCAGAACAGTTGCTAGGAACGAAAGTATATTGGGATTTGTTGGATGGATTTAACAGACTGGAGTCAAAATCCTTTGATTATGCAGTGGTGGAGCACGAGACGGATATCAGTGTTCTTCGTTTTAAGGGCATATGGGACGATATGGGGACGTGGAATGCAATAGCTGAAACATTGGACACACCGGTGCTAGGTAATGGTAAGATTGATTCACATTGTAATGATGTCAATATCATTAATGAATTAGATATCCCTATCGTTGCACTTGGTATATCGAACACAATCATATGCGCTTCTCCCGGTGGTGTGCTTGTCACACAGAAGGACAGTAGCGAGTACCTAAAGGATGTGTTGGATGGGGAAGCGGAGGATATACGATTTGCTGATAAGTCCTGGGGCAGCTTTAAGGTGATTGATGCTGACGATGATAGCCTTACAATGAAAATATCAATCGCTGCGCATGATCATATGCACTACCATAGCCATGATAACCGTGACGAAGTGTGGGTGGTGACAAGCGGAACAGGAAAAATCATAGTTAACAATGATGAGCAGATTATTAGACCGGGCGATGTGGTAAGTATGCAGGCTGGCGTCAGACATACTGTCATTGCTGTATCAGATTTAAAGATGATAGAGATTCAGTTGGGACAGGACATATCCAATGCCGACAAGAGAAGATATGATTGGGACGACAGATGGAGTATTAGCATAAAATGACAGAGTTATATAGAATCGACAATAAGATTGCTTCATTAAATAAGATATTTAACAACAAGAAATCTTTTCTATTGATGTCTGGTATTGTCTGTTTTTTATTATATGCATTAAGAACCCCGGAGGATTTATTTAAGCCTTATCTTTGGGCGGAGGATGGAAGCCTATTTATTTCGGATACTTTGTTTAGTCCTCTTTCTTCTTTCCTTGATACATGTAATGGATCTTTTTCCGTTCTTCAAAGATTACTTACTCTTATCTGTTACATCCCGTGTTATATAGCAAATGATATAACGTATCTTCCAATAATAATGGGAGTTCTTTTTAAGCTGTTCGCGGTTATAGGAATTCTGTATTTTACAAGCGACAGGTTTGCGTGGCTTATTGAGAGCAGGATTTGGAGGCTGGCGGTCTGCATATTTGTTATACTGACTATTCCGCCTACGGCATATGATCTTGTGACATGTGATGCATCGCTTCCGCATGTTTTATTATTTACAGTATATCTGATAGGATTAAGACTGGTTTGCGTAAAGGACAGTATTCTTGAGTGGGATGAAAGTATCATAGTTTTTTTTGTCGCTTTTTCATCGGCGGCGGCACCCTTTATGGGACTGATTGGTATGTGTCATATAGCAAAGACACTAATGCAGGCAAAAAATGGGGATAGTAATAGCTGTACTTCACTGAACGTTCTGAAAGGTGTAATTGTTCTTATTCCTGTAATATTGCAATGTCGAAATATATTGAACTCAAGCAGGGTGAGCACAGAACTTCAACTTTTTGACAGACTGCTATTGAATACGAAAAATTTCGTTTTCTTTCCCTTTTGGCAGTATTATCATAGATGGATTTTTTTTATTGTTGGACTGGGGCTGTGGTTCATAATAATGAAAAGTGCGTCTGTCAATCCTAAATTTCTGATCTATAGTTGTGCATGCAGTTTTTTCTATATGCTCTATTGTTCCATGACAGTGTCAGAACTTGAACGCATTTATGGTGGAAATATGGTTGGCAGATTCATTTATTTGAATGTGGCTTTAGCAGCACTTATGCTTGGAGTTGCTGCATATTGTTTCTGGGAGAAAGGCAGCCGATCATTGTGGACGATGGGTATTGCAGGGATAGTATTGTTGTTAGCGATACCCGGATATCGTTACATCATTGATGTTAAAGGGACAGAGTATTCAGATTTATATGCGATGTCAAGTGTGGCTTTTACGAGATATGGAGATGAGGTTGCATTTATCCCTGTGGGACCAGGCGGCTCATGGGAGATGAAGATACCGGTATCTTTAAAAATAGAAAGTGCCTATCAAGATTTGATTGTTGAAATCCGAAGCGATGAAACCGGGGTGACAGATATCCGCGGTATTCCCCGAAAATTGGCATCGGGGGGGACTTTAGTGGTTGATGCCCATTTGAATGGCAGCAAATTGCGTAACCTTTTTTTTCAGCAAGAAGATGGGGTGTATCAATCAACCTGGACGGCAGTTGATGAAGGAAAGTATTCTTTTTTGACACCGAAAAGCAGCTTGTCTGAAGGGTATGACATTGGGACAATGAAGACACTTATTTTTTACGGACAGTCGGAGGACGGTGCAATTCACAGATGTGTGATTGATTTGTAAAATGGATAGTAAATATTATACAAGGAGACTTCCTTTTTTGCTTACCCCTGCAATCAAGAATTATATATGGGGTGGAAGAAAACTAAGGGATGATTATAACAAGAATATAGAGATTTATCCGTTGGCAGAGACATGGGAATGCTCGACTCATGTTGACGGACAGAGTATGACTGAGGATATGTCACTTAGTGAAATTCTTAGGGCGAATCCGGATTGGCTGGGTAGCCATCCACTCCAGGTAATGAGTGGTAAGCCGGAACTTCCTATTCTTATAAAGCTTATTGATGCCAAGGAGGACTTGTCAGTACAGGTGCATCCGGATGATGAGTATGCACGTGTTCATGAGAACGGCTCCCTTGGCAAAGTTGAGATGTGGTATGTGTTATCAGCAAAAAAAGATGCTGAAATAGTATATGGTTTTAGGCAGAATATGACAAAAGAAATTGTTCGAAAAGCAATAGAAAGCGATAAGATTGGGCAGTATCTTAATCATGTCCATGTTGAGAAGGATGATGTTTTTTTTGTTGATGCTGGGACAGTGCACGCGATTGGCGCGGGATGCCTTATCGCAGAGATTCAGGAAAGCAGCAATATCACATATCGTTTGTATGATTATAACAGGAAGGATAGAAATGGATATATGCGACCTCTCAACATAAAAAAAGCACTTGAGGTTGCAAATCTAAATTCGAAAACAGTACCACGCCAGCCGATACGGGTGCTAAAGTACCGGAATGGATTTGCAAACGAGGTTTTGTGTAGGTGCAGGTATTTTCATGTGGAAAGGATGATACTAAATACGGAGATACAAAGGAATTTGGTTGAGTACAGGACGGAGTCAAATTCATTTCATACGTTGTTGTGTATAGATGGATGTGGGTGTATATCAACAGATGGGTTTTTACTGAATTTTTTCAAAGGAGACTGTATTTTTGTTCCGGCTGATAGTGAAGTCTTGAAGCTACATGGTAGGGCGCAAATATTGGATGTTAGTTGTTAAGAGTTATGAAAAAACATAGAGATAATGATTCTATAATGGAGCAACAGGAAAATTATGGAGAATAAATATTTTGTACATGAAACAAGTATAGTTGATGAAGGAGTTGAGATTGGGGAGAATACTAAAATATGGCATTTTTCCCATATCCAGAATGGTGCAAGGATTGGAGCTAACTGCACATTAGGTCAAAACGTCAACGTTTCTAACAACGTTATAATCGGAGACGGAGTTAAAATCCAAAACAATGTCTCAGTTTATGAGGGTGTTACGATTGAAGACTGTGTATTCTGTGGACCTTCCTGCGTATTCACTAATGACCTGACCCCGCGCTCCAGGTATCCTAAAAATCATAATTATGTTCATACAATAATCCGCCACGATGCTTCCTTGGGTGCAAACTGTACTATCGTGTGCGGGCACGAAGTGGGACACCACGCAACTATAGCTGCCGGGGCAGTAGAGACTACAGATGTTTCGCCGCATGCCTTATTCGCAGGTGTGCCGGCCAAACAGATTGGTTGGGTATGTGAGTGTGGACAGGTATTAAATAGCGCTGAAGGTGGTGACACCTTTTACGTCTGCCATGACTGTGGTAGATTATACTTACTTGAGGATATGCAATTAAAGGAACATGAATAACGGAATAACCAATAACCAATTTCAGAATCAAAGGATGACTCTTTATCCATTAATGCCTAAACGGATAGAAAAGGATAAGCGATTAGAAATAGTATTGTTTGATGTACAAAACTATCTTGTAACCCTTGCTCATATTCTTCAAGATTATGTTTACATGAATACAAATTCGGTAAACTATCCAGTATTAAAGCAAAGAACACATAAAGAGTTTTTCGATGACTTTAATACAAGTGCGCAGCAAATATGCACATCTTTGGATGAAATTCTTGTTTCTTTTATGGAAAAAAATCTCGATGATTATACATTGATAATGAAGTTGTTGGATGAAAATGCACCTATAGATTTGTCGTGGTATCATTATCAGCTGATTATTATTAAGCGTGTATTAGAGATTTTTATAGACAGGATTAATCAATGGAAAGAAGATGAAGATCACTATGAGGGTTTCTATATCTTAGAAGGCGATGCCGGATTTCTTCATGATATGTGTTACGATATATCATCCGTACTATATAGTTTCTATTGTTTCAAAGCACGGGAATATAATGAATATGTCAAAAAGAACCAGTTGAGAGAGTCTGATAATGTGTTTGTAAGATACAGCATTATGACGAAGATGATGAAAAGTCACAAGGCGCATTCCAGAACCCTACTGGATTCTTGTGAGGGCGTGATTCACAGAACATTTTTTAAGAACGATGTCAATGCTGTGCCAATAATGACATCAATTTTGCGGCAGATTATAGAGTTAAGATTTGAGGAACTTTTTGGGATACAGGATATCTACACTGATGAAAGTCACTCAAAGGTAGTCAAGGTAGTAGGAAGTAAGTATTTTGAATTGCCCGAGTTGGAGAAACATGCAGTTATTCCAGTACAGTTGAGTGCAATCAAGCGTATTTATGGATGGGCAAGCGAGTTTGTACATAGAGGAGTATCAGATTATTATTGGTTGATTTTTTTTGTAAAGCAATATCTACTGGATTTCATTTTGGGAACTGTGTATATGGAGGAGTCATACTATAACAATTTAAAAGAATCGATTGCATCATTGTTTGGCGTTACGGTCAATAGTATATTGTGGAGGCAACCAACCAACTTGATAGCAGTTTCTCGTGCGAGATTAGATGCAGTAAGAAATAAAGTCAAGAATAAAGGATATACCAAATTCTTTGAATTGGAAAGCAAGAGAGAGCAGGAAGAAATGGACGTATTTATTAAGAAAAATGGTGTATATTTTGATCTCATGAAGAAGAAACCATACATTTATAAGATTGATGGAAAGTATTATATTATCTGTAATGATGCTTTTGAAGAATGTAATGATGAATCTATAATTGAAACATATCAGACAATTTGTGAGGAAATTGAGGTGCTACAGAAAGAATATGGTAATGATATAAAGCAAATAACACTTGAAATACAAGACTTGAAGAGGTTCATTCCATTATTTGATATAGTGCGAAATTATTGTGATGAAAGGGAAATGCGTAATCGGTGCGAGTGGGAAATAAAACATAGAGAAAACGATAATTGCAGTGGTTCTAAAACAAATGATATTGCTACGATAGAAAAGGAAACAAGTGATAATATTGGAAGGTTTCTTGAAAAAATCAATAAGGCTGAAACGGAAAATCTTGATAAGCAGATAGTAGATTTAGGTTGGCTAAGTGATCAGAGCATAAGGTATGAGGTGTTGATGTATAATAGATAGCTGAGTGAATATCAAAGCAAAAGGAGTTTTTTAAAATGTCGTCTATCGAATTTAGGGACCTTAAGAGACAGCGCAATTATATTAAAGAAGCAGTTGATGCACGTATCCAGTCTGTCATAGAGTCATCACATTTTATTAGCGGTCCTGAGGTAAAGGAACTGGAGAAAAAGCTGGCGGAATATACAGGTCGTAAGCATTGTATTACCTGCGCTAATGGTACGGATGCTATATCAATAGCTCTGTTTTCGGCCGGAATTGGAGTGGGAGATGCTGTATTCGTTCCGGATTTTACTTTTTTTTCTTCCGGTGAATGTCCGGCGACCTGTGGTGCTACACCGATTTTTGTTGATGTTAGTATGGACACTTACAACATCTCGGTTTCTTCTCTTGAAAGGGCTATTGAAACTGTTATTAGCCAGGGTAATCTAAGACCAGCCGCTGTTGTGGCTGTGGATCTCTTTGGCCGGCCATTCGATTATGAAAGAGTGTCGGCTATTTGTGAGAAGTATGGGCTTCTTCTTTTAGAGGATGCAGCTCAAGGATTTGGAGGTGCCTATACTTGTTCTGATGGAACGAAAAAAATGGCGGGTTCCCTAGGAAACATTAGCACAACCAGTTTCTTTCCTGCGAAGCCCTTAGGTTGTTACGGTGATGGTGGCGCAATTTTTACAGATGATGACAATCTTGCTACGTTATGTTGAAGTATTGCTATACATGGAAAAGACATGGAACACCCGGACGATCCTAATGCTAAGTATAATAATATCAGACTTGGCATGAACAGTCGTTTGGATACACTTCAAGCCGGGGTTTTGTAGGCTAAATTTGATGTATTTGAGAATGAAGAATTAGATAAAGTGAATCATGTGGCTGCTAAATATACAGAGCTACTTGAGAGTATTCCCGGAATAGTTGTCCCAAGAGTTGAAGAGAAGTATTATTCCTCATGGGCACAGTATACAATTCAGATTCCGGGGAATAATAGCAGAAGTAGTATTCAAAATAAGCTTAAGGCAGAAGGAATACCAACAAATATATACTATATAAAGCCTATGCATAAGCAGGGGGCTTTTTCAGGAACAGTATCAGCACAGGCGGACTGTCCCAATACTGAAAAGTTGTGTGAAAGTGTGTTGTGTTTACCGATTCATCCTTATCTTGAGGAAAAAGAAGTTATATTTATTGTTGAGAAGCTAAAAGAAGCAGTTATAGGTTAAAAACAAATTAATGGAGATATTTAAAGATGAATAACGATAATATGGAAAAAGAGACTATTGTTGAAAACATAGAAGACGATAAAGAAAAAAAGAAAAAAGGCTTTTTTTCAAGAATGTCTACGCTTAAGAAGGTTATCTTTGTTATAGTTATATTAATATTGATAGCGGTAGCGGCAGCAGGGATTACACTTATTGTGTTTAGGGAAAAGGGTAAGGCTTCCCTTCGAGATATGTCAAATACTATGATTGACCCTATGGCTTTGGAAGAGTCGAAACAGATTTATTATGATGGAAAAGAATACAAGTATAACGATAATTTGATAAATATTCTTCTTATAGGTACAGACAGTTCAATGACAGTATCCCAGAGGCGCAAGGCAAATAAAACTTTCGAGGCGGGATTTGCTGATACACTCTTCCTTGTTACAATCAATCCGGATAAAAAGACTGTGGACTGTATATCGGTAAACAGATATACCATGACAAATGTTGATGTTTATGTGGAGGGTCTGCTGCTTTATTCTTATATGACACAAGTATCCAGGCAATATGCTGATGGAGCGGGCCTCGAGGACAGCAGTGGTTATACTGTTCATGCTGTATCCAAGATATTTGGGAATATTCCGATTCATGGTTATGCGTCAATTAGTCTTGACGCTATAAAGCCACTTAACCATGCGGTGGATGGAGTAGAAGTAGAAGTTATTGAGGATGTTCCTGGTAGCGGATATAATGAGGTTGGAGGACATTTTGGTTATAATATAGGTGATTCTTTAATGAATGCCATAGGAAAAAAAGTAACGTTATCGGATGATCAAGCTTATGCATATTTACGATACCGAGGCGATCAAGTTGGAGACTCTGACAAGCGTTTTGACCGTCAACGTCAGTACCTTAAAGCACTGATAAAAAAAATACTTGATAACACAAAGAAGGATATTACTTTCCCATTGAAGGTCAGGGATGCTCTTTCCGAATGGCTTGTTACGGACATTGATAACGATGAATTAATTTATCTTGTATCTTCACTGGCATTCTACAAGCTAAATATGGACAGTATCACCCATCTTCCCGGGACAACAAAGCTGGGAGAGGATTCAGTTGAGGAGTTTTATTTGGACGATGACGCTATGAAAAAATTAATTGTTGAGAAGTTCTATAAGCCGGTCAACTAATTGTCATCATCCTGATAAGAAAGTTATTAAACTGCCTTAAGAAATTAATTAAGAAAAAATTAAAATTTTTTTCAAAAAGGTATTGACAAACTATCTAAAGAGTCATATGCTCTTATTGTAGTGTTGTGGCAACACAGCGCGCCACACTTAATTTTATTCTTTTAGGGAGGATTATAAACATGAGAAAGAAAGTTTTAGCAGTAGTAACAGCTGCAGTTTTAGCTTTAGGATGCTTTACATCAGTTTCAGCAGCATCATATAGCCCCAGCAAGATTGATGGTGCTTGGGACAAGGACAATAAAAATAATTCCAACGCTGAACGTGTTTGCCTTCAGGAAAATGATGCAACTAAAGCTATTTACAAAGGTCTTGTAGATATCAAGGAAGGAAATGCATTTGTTAACGGCAAGAAGGCTAATGCAGCACAGAAGAAGGCAGCTAAGTACATTTATGAAGGCAAGATCTTCAGTACAGACAACGATAGCCTTGACTATGGTCAGAATACTGATGATTACACTCTTACAGCTGTAAAGTGGAACGTTGCAACAGCATTCACTAATTTAACACATCTTTCTGCACAGGTTGGAACAGAGAAGGTTATTAGAGTATTCGAAATCACAGCTGATGATGCTGACATTAGCAACCCTGTAACTGTAACAATCGCTGACTCTGACGTTAAGGCTTCCAAGAAGTATGCTCTTCGTCACTTCAAGGATGGTGTTTGGGATAACACATCAGCTAAGGTAACTTCAGTTGTTGCCGGTATTGTAAAGGCTACTGTAACAAAGGCTTCTCCGTTCGCTCTTGTTGAGCTTACAGGTTCAGCAGCAGCAACAGAAGAGACAAAGACAGAAGCTACAAAGGGAGCTACAACAACAAAGACAGCTCCTAAGACAGGTGAGGTTTAAGATTAACTCTTAACACATTTTAATCAATTTATTTTACAGAATTATTTATATGCATATAAGTGTGGCTATAATGTCCCCGGAATACACCGGGGACATTTTTTAAATAATCTCAATAATAATTAAAACAAAATTTTATGAAATATTTGGGAAAGTAGTAGACAATGGTTTCAATGAAGGATATAATTTAATTGTATAGGGTCGTTAGGCCCCCAACGTTATATTTTATTATTGAGGTGAATGAACTATGAAAGAGAAAAGAAGACATGTAACCAAAAACAAGATAGGGTTGTTTTTGATACTGGTGGCGGTACTGACTATGTTATTCTCGCCGACAGTATTGGCAGATAATGATGAGAACCGTAATGTGCCGAAAGAAGCATACGAACCAAAAAAATATGATTTAGATGAGATTGAAAGCAGCAGCGATCCCTTTTTTTTAGTGGCCGGTAATATTATTCATCATAATTATTATGATAAGGATGAGAAAAATGGTTTGAGGGTTCGCTATGAATGGTCAGAGTCATCAAGGGATATTTTTCCTGGATCTAAGGCTTTTTATTTAGGAAATACTCATGAAGTGCATTCGTATGAGCTTAATGGTGTGACATACTCTATGTGGAGAGTAAAAGGTGTTAATACAGATGAGGGCTATATTAATCTAGTGCTTATTCCTGCCAATAATGATTCTTCAAATTATGTCGGTTATTTTCATAATTGGACGTTAGATAGCGAGGAACCATGTAGGATAACTATTAAGAACACTGTAGAACCGGAAGCATGCTTTGATAATTTTTTAAACGGAACTCATAGGGTATATATAGATCAGGGTGCCTATAATGAGAAAAGATTAAAGTATGAGGAAGATTTTGAGGCTTACTATGGAAGTACTGTTATAGATATTGATCGTGTTATAATCCATTCTCTAAGTGAGGGTAATCATAGTATCACGGTAAGTTTTGCTGATGGAAGTTGTAAGATTAATTTTGTTAAAGGCTTAGGTGAGGCACATGCATCTGGTTCACAGCCATCCAATGCTAATGCTCAGACGAGTCAGCAGGCTACTACTCAGACCACTACCCAGAATGGTGTGAAGAAAGCCCCAAAGACAGGAGAGATTTAAGGATAATTCTGAAGATATAGTACAAGGTCACACGATGTGATATCGTGTGACCTTATTGTTTTAGTCTGGACCGTTGTTTTTAATTATGTTGAGAACTTTTTTGTGAGTGATTCTTTCACCGTGATAAGTGTAAATGTTTTTTTGACCATTACCTCTATTTAGCGTAGCATGTATGTGAAAACAGTTTTTTAGGTAGGTGCATACTAAATCATCAGTTAGTCTCATTTCCTCTGGAACAAGATTGTATTCATACATTGCATCCATAAGTTGATGGATTTCGCGTGTTGTACCGCCGGATACGGATGATAATTCTTCATCGTTGAGTTTGTTTTTTTCTAAGTCTGACATGTGGCATACCTCCTGTTAGTTTATTTATTTCTTTCATAAATATATACGTGTTGATGGTAAAAAAGGCGACATTTGCTTACATTATAACTATTTTAAAGATGAATGACAACTATCCTGATACTACGAGGGTTTATAATATATTTAATATTTAATGAAGTGGAGATTTTAACATGAGTATATTAAAAAAGAGTTATTTTATAGTTTTTATTGTTTTATCTATTATTATTTCCGGTTGTGAAAACAGTAACAATAATAACAGTTCTACATCGATAAAGGTCGATGCTTATAATGTTGATGATTATGTGACTTTAGGAGAATACAAGGGCATAGAAGTGGAGGTTCCGAAGCTTTCGACCCCGACAGACCAAGAAGTTGAAAACGAAATAAATACAAGGTTGCAAGCGGATACAAAATATGAAGTAATAATGGACCGAAATGTTACTCAAAAGGATGATTATGTTTTAATAAACGTTGTAGGTAGGAAAGATGGGGAAGTATTTGAGGGAAGACTTGATGATTATGAATATTATAAAGTGGGTTCAGGAGGATATATTGATGAAATAGAAAATGCGCTTATTGGAAAGCAACCTGGACTACCATTTAGTATTACTGTAGAATTCCCAAAGGATTATTTTATTACAGATTTAGCCGGTCAAAAAGTAGTTTATACTATTATAATCAAATCCATAAATAAGAAGGTTGTTCCAACCCTCAATGACGAATATGTTCGAAGTAAATCTACGACTTCTAAAACGGTTGCTGAATACAAAGAAGAGGTTCGAAGGGAGATTCAAGAGAACAATGAGGTGATTTTGAATATGCTTATTCAGCAGTATATTGAGCAGGTGATAACTAAAAATGCCACTGTATCCGGATTCCCTAATGGTTTGATCGAAAAGATGACGGCAGAGTTTAAAGAAAACTTGATGGCTAATGCTCATTCAGAGAATAAGTCACTTAAAGACTATGTTAAAGAAACATATAATTGGGATGAAAGTAATTATGAGGATAAGCTAAAAGAAAAAGTAGAGGCTGATACAAAGAAAGCACTAATCCTAGAAGCAATAGAAAAGAAAGAAAACCTGACGATGTCAAAGGAGGAAAGCGATAAGGCTATATCTGAATTTGCCAAAGAAAATGGTTATGCCAGCAAAGAAGCACTTTTTAAAGATATTGATGAAGATGTAGTTACGAGAACTTTTCAGCAGCGGAAGGTTGTGGATTGGCTGATTGATAATGCAAAGCTTGTGGAGACTAAGAGTGAGGCAAAACAGTAGGATTCGGAGATAGATAAGATGAGTGAATTTAAAGACGCCACGTTATTAATAACCGGAGGGACGGGATCCTTTGGGTCTACGGTTCTGAAACTTTTTATTGAAACGGATATAGGGCAGATTAGGATATTTTCCAGAGATGAGAAGAAGCAGGATGACATGAGACATGACCTGCAGGTGAGATATCCGGAGCATGCACAGAAAGTCAAATTCTACGTTGGAGATGTAAGGGATATTAATTCCGTGGCTGATGCTATGCCCGGTGTTGATTACATTTTCCATGCGGCTGCTTTAAAGCAGGTACCTTCGTGTGAATTTTTTCCAATGCAGGCGGTTAAGACCAATGTTGAGGGCACAGACAATGTTCTTCATGCAGCTATAGATGCGGGAGTTAAGAGGGTAGTATGCCTTTCGACAGATAAGGCAGCATATCCTATTAATGCCATGGGAATATCTAAAGCTATGATGGAGCATGTTATTACTGCCAATGCCAGAGTGGCAGCAGAACGGGGCGGTACAGTTATTTGCTGTACACGTTACGGTAATGTTATGTGCAGCAGGGGATCCGTTATTCCCCTTTTCATTGATCAGATTAAGGCTGGGATGCCTATTACCATTACAAACCCCGAGATGACCAGGTTTCTAATGAATCTTGATGAAGCAGTGGAGCTGGTACGATTTGCATTTAATAATGCAAATCCCGGGGATTTATTTATCCAAAAAGCAGATGCTTCGACTATCGGCGATTTGGCTAAGGGTGTACAGCGTCTTTTTGGAGACACAGGAACAAGTATTATCGGAACCAGGCACGGGGAAAAACTATATGAAACCTTGATGACCAGAGAAGAGAGGTTACGCTCAGAAGATATGGGAAATTATTTCCGGGTTAGTGCTGATAATCGCGATCTTAATTATGACAAATACTTTGTTAAAGGACAAGTTGTGACCGAGGCTGAAGAGAGCTATACATCCCATAATACACGTCTTCTGGATGTAGACGGAGTAGTGGAGAAGATTCTTACCACGGATTACGTAAAGGAAGCTCTGGAGAGTCGCAAGAAATAGGAGGTTTTGACCTTGAGGATTTTGGTAACCGGTAGTGAGGGGTTTGTTGGACGTAATCTCGTATGGAATCTAAAAGAGATACGTGATGGTAAGAACAGGACCAGACCAAATATTTATATCACAGAGATATACGGAATCGACATTAATTCAGACCATGAGGACTTGGAGTATGCCTGCAGCAGGGCAGATTTTGTATTCAATCTGGCAGGGGTGAATCGCCCGAAAGACAACAAGGAATATATGGAGGGTAACTTCGGATTTGCATCGAAGCTGCTGGATACATTGAAGAAGTTCGATAACAAATGTCCTGTTATGATATCCAGTTCTGTTCAGGCGACTCTTGAAGGACGTTTTGAAGGCTCTGAATACGGAAAGAGCAAGCTGGCTGGGGAGGAGCTCTTCTTTAAGTACGGAGAGGAGACGGGAGCAAAGGTCCTGGTTTACAGGTTTCCAAACCTTTTCGGAAAATGGTGCAGGCCCAACTATAACTCTGCTGTTGCTACTTTTTGTAATGCTGTGGCTAATGACCTTGAATACACGGTCAATGACCGGTCTACAGAGCTGGACCTTGTGTATATAGATGACCTCATTGAAGAAATGTTCGATGCCCTGGAGGGTAAGGAGCATAGGGATGGAAAGTATTGTTTTGTGCCCACTGCGCATCACGTGACTCTTGGAGAGATAGTGGATTTGCTTCTATCATTTAAGGCAATGCCTGAAACCCTGTATATGCCATCGATTCCCGAAGACTCATTTGCTAAGAAGTTATACAGCACCTATCTTTCATATCTTCCGGCGGAGAAGATGAGCTATGGTTTTAAATCCAGCGTGGATAATAGAGGAAACTTTACAGAGCTCATGAGAACTTTAGGACATGGGCAGATTTCCATAAATGTTGCAAAACCGGGGATTACCAGAGGTCAGCACTGGCATAACAGTAAGTGGGAGATTTTTATAGTTGTTTCCGGACATGGGCTTATCCAGGAAAGAAGAATTGGAATTGATCCGGAGACCGGAGAAAACTACCCTGTAATAGAATTTGAGGTTACAGGAGAGCAGATGAAAGCGGTGCAAATGTTGCCGGGATATACGCATAATATAATTAACCTTAGTGAGACGGAGAATCTGGTGACGGTTATGTGGGCTAATGAACCATTTGACCCGGAGCATCCTGATACATTTTATGAGGAAGTAAGTATAGCAGGAGATAAAAAGATAAATCCCGAAAAGGGGAATATTTAGGATATATTGTGAGAGAGGTGTGCGATGGAATATCCCAAGTGGAAGAATAACGAAAAGATTAAACTGGCGATTATTGTTGGGACCAGGCCGGAGATTATAAGGCTGGCGGAAGTTATCACAAAGTGCAGAAAGTACTTTGATACTCAGTTGTGGCATACCGGGCAAAATTACGATTATAACCTGAATGGGGTGTTCTTCAAAGATTTAGGGCTGGAAGATCCTGAATTGTACATGGATGCTGTTGGAGACGACCTGGGGGCTACCATGGGGAATATTATTGATAAATCTTATAAGGCTTTTGTGGCAACTAAGCCTGATGCAGTGCTGGTACTGGGAGATACGAATTCTTGTTTGTCGGTTATAGGGGCTAAGAGGCTGCATATTCCTGTTTTTCATATGGAGGCAGGTAATAGATGTAAAGATGAGTGCCTGCCGGAAGAGACTAACAGGAGGATAGTGGATATTATCAGTGATGTGAATCTGGCTTATTCGGAGCACGCCAGAAGGTATCTGGCTGATTGTGGACTGCCGAAGGAGAGGACTTATGTTACAGGATCTCCTATGGCGGAGGTTTTGAACAATAATCTTGAGTCTATTAAGGCTTCGGATGTGCATAAAAGGTTGTCTCTTGAGAAGGGGCGCTATATTCTGTTATCGGCCCATAGGGAAGAGAATATTGATACAGAGAGGAATTTCCTGTCTTTATTTAATGCTATTAATGCTTTGGCAAAGAAATATGATATGACGATATTGTATTCCTGCCATCCCAGGTCAAAAAAGAGACTGGAAACTATGGCAGCCGAAGGAAAGTTCGAGCTTGATAAGAGGGTTCTTGCACATGAGCCTCTTGGTTTCCATGATTATAATTGCTTACAGATGAATGCATTTTGTGTGGTGTCTGATTCAGGGACATTGCCGGAGGAATCTTCATTCTTCACGAGTATCGGGAAGCCCTTCCCGGCGGTGTGTATAAGGACATCTACTGAAAGGCCTGAGGCCCTTGATAAAGGGTGCTTTATTATAAGTGGTATTGATGAGAAGGGACTGCTGCAGTCAGTGGATTTGGCCGTAGAGATGGTTAAAAATGGGGATAATGGAATCCCCGTGCCGGATTATACGGATGTGAATGTGAGCACTAAGGTTGTGAAGATAATTCAGAGCTATGTGGGAATAATTAATAAGATGGTGTGGAGGAAGGAATAAGAAATTATAATAGGCGGAGGAGTGAATTGAGAGGAGCTCTATGAATGAAGAGAATTATGACTGTTTTTGGAACCAGGCCGGAGGCGATTAAGATGTGTCCGCTGGTTGTGGAACTGAAAAAGAGAAAAGATATAGAGGTTATTGTGACTGTCACTGCCCAGCACAGGCAAATGCTTGATCAAGTGCTGGACATTTTTAATATTACACCGGATTATGATCTGGATATTATGAAAGAGAGGCAGTCGCTGTTCGATATTACGACGGGAGTGCTAAACGGGATTAAGGCTGTACTAGAAGAGGCTAAACCGGATATTGTACTGGTGCATGGAGATACATCGACCACATTTGTTACCGCGTTGGCGTGTTTTTATTTGCAGATTCCGGTGGGACATATTGAAGCCGGGCTTAGGACATATAATATCTATTCACCCTATCCGGAGGAGTTCAACAGGGAGGCAGTGTCCATTATTTCTAAGTACAATTTTGCACCTACGCCAAAGGCAAAGGAGAATCTTATCCGGGAAGGTAGAAAACCCGAGAGCATTTTTGTTACAGGGAATACAGTAATTGATGCGATGCAGCATACGGTAAAAGAGGATTACACCCATTCGGAGCTTGAGTGGGTTGGTGAAGATAAATTAATATTCATAACTGCACATCGTAGGGAGAATCTTGGCGAGCCGATGCATCATATGTTTCGGGCTATTCGTCGCGTGCTTGATGAGCATGAGGATTGCAAGGCGGTATATCCGATACATATGAATCCTGTTGTGCGTGAGGCGGCGGAGCAGGAGCTTGGTGGATGTAATCGAATACATATTATAGAGCCGATCGATGTTTTTGATTGTCATAATTTTGAGGCGAGATCTTTTTTATGTCTGACCGATTCGGGAGGAATCCAGGAGGAGTGTCCGTCTTACGGAGTCCCGGTTCTGGTAATGAGAGATACAACAGAGAGACCGGAAGGCATCGAGGCTGGAACACTGCGACTTGTAGGAACAGATGAAGAGACAATATACAAGACGTTTAAGCTTCTGCTGGAGGATGAGGCAGAATATGAGAAGATGAGTAAGGCTTGTAATCCTTATGGGGACGGACATGCTTGCGAGAGGATAGCGGATGTGCTGGAGGGGAAGGAGTATAGTCCGTGGGTGCCATAATGATAGGACGTTAAAGAATTTTTTCTTTGATACCTCGAAAAAGCGTAATAATGCGTCAGGCATCGAGAAAAAAGCTCTTGCGTTGTATTATAATTTGAGATAAAATTATCGATATACATTATATAAAACATGAGCGATACAATGATTATAAGTTCCTATATTGAAATTTAAGAATGTTGTAAAGGATGATGGCTATGTCAAAGTTTATAAAAAATGTTAATAAATATTTATCTGATTTAAAGATTAAGCAGAGCTATCTCTGCATGATTACAGGCATGGATAAGAACAAGCTGTCCCGATTACTGACAGGAGCCCAGGAGGCGAATAGTACAGATATGGAGATTATATCTGACGGTTTAGGAAAAAATGTGGAGTATTTTTTGTCTGATCAATTATGTATCCCTAAAATAGGGAACATTTCGGTGAATAAAGTGGCATTTTATGCAGGTGAACCATCAATAGAACAGGAACGAATTGCTAATAAGATGACAGAATTAATAGAAAATGTTGATGAAATAGTGAGTGCAAAAACTCGTTTTCTCAGTATAGCTAAGGATTAAACCAATGAACTTTGAAAGATTAAGGCTAATTATTGATTATAGTAAAAATCACAGAAAAGAAACTGACTACAAAGTTAAGAACTTTTGCTCTTTCTCGGGAGTTGGGTTTGAGACCGATCTTCTTAGTATTATGCAAATAGTAAGACCCTCTTTAAGAAAAAGGGGTTATATCGTTATTGAGATACCCATTGCTGATGACGAAATAGGCGCGCTATCTTATAAAGGGGATGGCCTTGGGTATGTTCTTATTAATTCTTCTCTACCCAAAGTTAATGTAAATTTTGCTATTGCACATGAAATATTTCATGTGTTTTTTCAAGAGGATAACTTTGTTTCTAAGGTTGAGTTTTCTGATGATCATTATTATGAACATGAGGAAGAGTTTGCAGCTAATCTATTTGCCGGGATGTTGTTAATGCCGGAGATTAGCTTTAGAATGATGTATTCAAAATTTAAGGATGAATCAGAGGGGATAATAGAGGATATAATAGTTCGATTAATGTCTTATTATCAAGTGCCTTTCATGGCAGCACTTATAAGGTGTTTGGAATTGGAATTATTGGGAGGAAATGATATTTCGGAGACAATACTAAACATTGACCGTAAAAAAATAAAGCAGAAACTTAACGAACTATGGTTAGATGAGAGTATTTTGGACTCTTCTAAAAAAGATGACTATATTCATTTGAAAATGTTTGTTTCACAATTGGGGGAAGAATATGTCAAAGAGGAATATATTAATAAAGGAACCCTGAAAAATGTTCTTAACAATATGGAAGATTTATATTTGCAGATAAAGGGAGAGTAAGATATGGCTTCGACTTATACTGAAATTCCTGTTAATATAGATAGAATTGAACCATTTATAGAGTATAATATTTGTAGAATTAAAGAACTATTCTTTTCTTCGGAAAGAGTATACTTTTACGATGCTTGTTCTTTTCAAAGACATGCAAGTTTTAAAGATAAAGAACAGAAAAGCTTGCTGGATTATTACAAGAATCACAGCTCCGTTATAGTAATTATCAGGTGTATTCTAATGGAGCTTGCATCAGATAGGCATGTTCTTGCGGAAGAGTACGTGAGGTTTTTGGAAGCATTAAATAATACAGGTGTCAAGATTCTGTTATTTGACGAGGAATATACGGAAAGCATCCTTTCAGAGTGTTTCTCTGGTAGAACAGTTAAAAATGGATATTTGTCATGGGCAGTGAAGATGATAAAATCTCCACAAAGCGCAGTGGTATTATCATTACAAAATAATAACGAAAAACTATTAAATGATATACTTAATGGGGATGCTCTTTCTAAGGCAGAGTTGTTTCAAAAGCTCTTTTCTGTTTTAAGAAATAATAAAAAACATGATGATGATCTTGGAGAAGAACTGATTGCGTTATGTGTTGATATGCTGTCTCATTTGCCCGGAATAAAAGACGGAAAAATATGTGTGATTACAGATGATAAACCTGCTGCAATCAAAATAGATTCTGCCAGAAGGAAAAGCAATTCTCAAAATAGAGGTTCTAAAGTGGCTTTGTTCAGTACGCCAAAATTGATTCAGCATATGTATGAAGAAGGATTGGTAACAAATGTTGAGGATATGACAAACATGCTTAAGGTAGGAACATCCGGTACTGTGGCGGTTATGGGTATAACGTCAAATGATTTTTCGGTTAACAGTAAGATATCCATGGAATGTAGAGAACTGGCTAATCTCATAAAGGAACCAAATGGGATTAGAATTGTGTTTTAATGAGAACACCTATTCTGTGGCGGAGGAGGTGAGAAGTCCTCCGCTTTTTTTGAAAAGGAAAGGTAGGGTTGACATGAAATGAACAATAAGGATAAACTGGATAAAAAGAAACTATATAATCGGATTGTTGATGAGTATTTGCTGACAAAGTCTGTAAAGAAAGTGGTTGAGAATCTGCATACCAACACTATTAAGGTGCGGCGGGTGCTGATTACTGAAGGTTTATGGGAGAGTCAGACCAGCAGGAAAGTTGGCGCCCTTCATTCTGCAGGAAAGAGTGTAAAGGAGATAGCTAAGGAATTATGTATGTCAGAAAAGAATGTACAGTCCTATCTTCCGTACACCAGAGGAGCATATGGCGGGGCGAAGAGCCTAGATGCCAAGCGTAGTGATGATTATCGTAAGAGGATGGAGCAGGCGGCAAGTAATCAGGTGGCTATTAAGGGGTTATATGGGAAGGAGTTTATTGAGGCAGATATGAGCGATAAGGACAACATTATTTATTTTTCAGAGAGAAAACAGAAAGAGGAACCAAAAGAACAGAATAATCCGAGAAGGGTACCTAACGCCTATAAACTTAGATTTGAGTTGGTTGCACCGTATTACTATAGAACCAATGATAATCTGCTTGATATGTTGCCGGAGGAAGAGAAGACCTTTCTTAAACTGGCAAGGGCGGAGAAAGGGATTATACGGGAAGTATTGGTCAATAGGGAGATGAATCTTCATGCCATGCATTATATGATCCAGAAGCTTTTTGGATGGCAGAACAGTCATTTGCATCATTTTAGTCTGTCACAGGGTGATTTTGACAAGATAACGAATAAAAAAAATCTCAAGGAGTATTTTAAATATTGTGGTTCTTTATTCAAAGTGTCGGGGTCAGAGATGAATGACCGTTTTTGGGATGATGACTATAAAGAAGGGAAGAGTTTTAAGAGTTGGTTAAGGTCGAAGTATGTTCCCGGGTATTATGATTATTCTGTGGAGAATTCATTTATCAGGAATATAGAGAATATTAAGAATATTAAGAAGTGGGTAAAGAACAAGCTGGAGGATCCCGGGATGACCATAAGAGATTTAAGCGATATGATCATTCTTGAGGATGATTTTAATACGGTAATTGATGGGTTGCCTGTATGCGAGATTTTCAAGGCGAGTGGATATGGAAGGGGAAGTCTTATTGACCGTCGGTGGAAAGAGGCACAGGAGGCGATTATTCAAAAAGAGCGCATTAAATATGACACTATGAGAGTCAATGATCCAAAAGAGTACAATGCTATTTTAGAGGATATGCAGGAGCTTATTGATCTTCGGACAAATATTTTAAATATAGAGAGTGAGATCCGTTACGGGAATGCAGCAAGGGTAAGGAAGTTTTATAAAAAGGATCCCAGGAAGGTTTTGGAGGAACAAGGGGAGATGGTAAACCATCTGGAGATGTATCTGGACGATTATATGTCCGGCGGAAATCCCGAGGTTATTCCTTTTGCGGAGGAGCTGTATTACAACTATGATTATGGTGATGATTGGTGCGTGAGGATTACCTGTCTGGATTCTTATATGACAGAGGATAGGTTCGGAAGTGATTTTATTGATTCTAAGGGGGATAAGGTCTCGCCGGATTTGATTGAGAAGCTGCAGAAGGTTGTGTTGGATATGGAACCGGTTTGTGTGATGGCAGATGGGCTTAATGTGATGGATGATGTGGGTGGTCTTCATGGGTATTTTGAGCTTTTGAGGACGGTTAATAGTAAGAGGCCGGAGGACTTGGAGGAGAAAGAGAATCTGAGGCAGTGGGCCAGAGACATGGGCTGGACCGGGAGGAAGAGTAAGGCGGAGAATATGCTTTGATTTTTTGTGGTGACAGAGGGGGAAAAAGGGTATAACGGAAAATGTATAATAAATATATAATGAAATATATAATAAAACATATAATAAAATGTATAATAATGATTATTGATTTGAGTTATTTTTTGTGAAAGATGATGTTAGACAAACTGATGTTCGAATGTTATTATTTATATAGATAATTCATTTTTGGATTATAATGATATATTTTTTTTACTAATATCTAGTATTATCCAACCGTTATGGTACAATATATTGTATAAAAGGAGTAAAAGGGGGATAAGGTTATGTATAATGCTCTAGACTTATCGAGGTATATTGTCACAAAGTGTATAGAAGATCACCATCCAATTAGTAATCTTCAATTGCAGAAAATACTGTATTATATACAACGGGAGTTTCTGAAAAATGGAGAGATTGCTTTCCCAGACGAGATTGAGGCATGGCAATTTGGACCGGTTGTACCTAACGTGTATTATTATTTTTGTGGATATGGAGCAATGCCGATATCATTAGCTCAGGAATCTGTTATAATTAATCCCCAAGATGCTGCGTGTATTAATCATATTGTGGAACAAAAAAGAATGAAGAATCCATGGGATTTAGTTAGTGAAACACATAAAACAAATGGCGCGTGGGCTAAGATTTATGATAACGGAAAAGGAAATCATTGTGTTATTCCAATAGAATTAATAAAGTTGGTGGGGTAATTGGATTTAAAAAAAGAAGAACAACAAAGAAAAGAGTTTTGTGATATTCTCCTGGAGTTAGCAAAAAATCAAGAAGTACTTCAAAATGAAGATGAGCGTAGAAATATGTATAAACGTCTTGAGAATCTTTACTATGTATCAAACGGAGAAAACTTTAGACATTTTTACTCGGATATTTTTACTGTTTTGACACAGATAAAGCATGATCCCAGCAAAGGTGACATTAATATTCTTGGTCAAAACCTTTCTGTTTTGAGAGAAAACTACAGTGCACAGAATTTTGATAATAATAAACTAATAGATATTGGTGAGAATATTAAAAAGTTATATGATCACGTTAGTCTTGATATTGCTAGAATTTCTTATTCCGATGCTGGAGATAGAATAATCTCCGGAGAGCAGGAGATATCTGATGTTAAATCAAAGATAAATCAATTGCAAGAGGAGATTGAAAGATCAAATAATGCTCAAGAGAGTATAGGAAATAAATTGGAGCAGCAGCAAAAAGAATACATAGCGATATTGGGAATATTTGCGGCTGTAGTATTAGCGTTTACAGGGGGGATTTCTTTCTCGACATCAGTATTAGAGAATATCCATTCGGTTAGTGTGTATAGATTAGTATTAATATCGCTGGTTATTGGGTTTGTATTAATTAATGTAATATTTGGATTATTCTCATTTATTCATATGATAGTATATGGATTTCAAGAGAATAAGAAAAATACAAAACCATGGATTCTGCTAAATGTGATAATAGGAATACTGGTGGTAATTACAATTATTGCATGGTTTGCTGGCGTGGTAGAAACACGCAATGGTGTTGTTGGTCATATATTTTATGCATGTGGAGAGCATGTAACCAGATTGTGAGAGTTGCTTTAATGGTAGATAATATTACACAGTTTTACCGGATTGTGGTGGAGGAGAAATCCTCCGCCGTTTTGTCTATTGACATAAATTCAATATAGTGACATAATGACATTATAGCGACCGGTCATTATATACGAGGAACAGTCATGAGTCAGAAAGCAATAGAGAATGATAAGAGATTTGGTAATAAGATTAAAGAGCGACGTCAAAGCCTAAATCTTACTATAGAACAAGCTGCGAGGCTTGCTGGAGTTGGAACAAAGACTTGGAGTAGATATGAGGCTGGCGAACCCATAAGAGCTGATAAGTATAAGGCCATTTGCAAGGTATTAAAATGGAGTTCGGTAGATTATGATGAAGATGAGGCTCAGGCGGATATTGATGAGTATAAAGATTCACCATTATGGTCATCAAGTCTGGAGGAGCAGTTTGGGCCTGAGGCGGCATTTTCATTTGCTGTTGGCAGTGATCTGGTGTTAGATATTATTGAGCAGGATCTGGAAACACTCGCTTCCATGCCTAAAGGTGCGCATATAGGGATGATTGATATATCGGAATTAAAAGATCGGATGCCGACGCAGTTTTTGCCTTTTTATGATTATGATTTCATTTACTATATGAAGACTTGCCTAATAAGGATGCAAGAGGTGGTTCGTGCAGGTGGGAGTATCGTGGCTCATACTGTTGTGGAAGAGATATTAATGCTATTAATATCCGAGTCTTCGGAGTTCTTTGCAGAATTAATGGATATTTCTTTGCCGGATAGGTGGGGAGACTGGGTGTTTGATTTGTTTGGGGATATGGACGTGGTGACGTGGCTTTATTCGGATTTTTATGTGGATGAGGATAATGAGTATCATTTTAGGCATTGGAAGGATAGGGTGTTTTATGTGGAATGATCTCTCTACAGTAATGATGCTCTTAAATAAATAAAACTTATAGGTGTAGATACATCAAGGGAGGACGAGAAGGGTGTCAATATTAGTTCCTAGAAGTCATTATGTGATTGATGATATTACAAGGTCAGTAATATCTAATAGATGTAGTACTGTGACAAAGGCAGTAAATAAAGAATTTTGGAATGGTTCGACAGATATGTCACATAGCTTTTATGTAGGGTCTTACGGTAGGCATACCGCAATAAATACGAGCGATATTGATATTCTTATGAAGCTTCCGAAAAGTGAGTATGAACGATATGATTCTTTAAAAGGGAACGGACAGTCACGTTTACTTCAAGGAGTAAAGAAAGCAATCCAAGAAACATATGGTCGAAGCGAAGTTCATGCGGATGGGCAAATAATAATTATAAACTTTTCTGATGAGATGATTTTCGAAATATTACCTGCATTTGAAGAGATTAATTTTATTGGAGAGGTAATATTTACTTATCCTGATTCAAACAAAGGAGGAAAATGGAAGTCCACAGACCCTAAAGCTGAAATAAATGCTATGGCGGAAAAGAATAAATTGTCGCAGGGGCTTTTCTACGACACATGTCAACATATGAGATATATAAGGGATAATTATTATTCTAGCTATAGTCTTTCGGGAATAGTTATTGATACTTTCATTTATCATGAGATGGGAAACTGGCATTGGACTAGTTCGGGGGAGGGTAGTTCCAAGCCTGGAGATTATGAATCTGTTCTTCTAAATGCGTATAATAAGGCGACAGGATTAGGTATTTATAATCCCAGATATATTGTTCCTGGTAGTGAAATGCAAATTTCATTGAGTGATGAAGATACAAAAGTTCTTGGCAAAGTGTTGAGGAAGATGGCAGAATGAAAGATAGAGAAAAATATCAGATACTTCTAGACTTGGTTAGGCACCAATTGAAAAATGTTATATGGACTCATAAGATTCAGGAAAAACAAGCAGACATTTACGCAAAAAGATACAAAAAACTGGAAGTGGCTAGTATCATAATAACATCCCTTACTGTTTGCGGTATTGTGGGAATTATTATTCAAGATATTTTCATTCTTAAGATAGCCACGGCTCTATGCTCATTTGGTTCAGTATTTACTGCGATATATAGTAAAAGCTTTGACTTTAGGGAACTATCATTAAAGAATAAGACAGCAGCAGTACAGGTTCTTATTATTAAAAATGACCTATATCAGTTAATCGCTCAAATTCGAATAATGGATAAAGAAATAGAAAAGCTAGATGATTCATTTACTGAGATTATGGGACGATTAAACAATTTGTATGAGAATATGCCTAATACGACAGATAAGGCGGTTGTATTAGCAGGGGAGGCATTAGGTGTTGACAAAAAATCGGATATTTCAGATCAAGAACTTGATTGTCTATTGCCAACGTCGTTAAGGGGAAGAATAACCGGTGCATAATAATAGCGTATACAGAGTTCAGTTTTTCGAAGAGTATTATGAGTATTTAACCAGCAATTATATATGCAAGGGGGAATATAATGGATTGTTATAAGCTACATACTGGAATGTCAGTTACTTATGAAGTGAGCACAAAAGAAGACTTTGAGTTAAGGGCGGGAAAAAATAAGGATTATTATTATATCGGAAGAGATGGAGTAAAGCGAGGACTTGCTGTCTGTCCTGCTTGTGATAATCCTGTACGAATACTTGGTTTATACAATAAATTAAATAATCGGAAACCACACGCACGGCATCATAACATGAGTACAGCATTTGCGATACATGATGAGAGTGCATATTATCATTGCCCATTGTCGAATCCAAATCAGGAATCTGGTCGTGATGAGGCGTCAAAGAATAGAGAACCTTCTGCGTATGAAAAAAGCATGTATTATATGTTGCGAGATTACTTTGATAAAGCTATTTACATTCTAAATCAGGATTTGAGCATTCGAGTAAGCTTTTCTTTTGCTAAACGCCTTTTAGAGGAGTTTGTTATTAATAAAGGCTATATGAATCCGGATGCGAGCATTTATAATCTTCCATGGATTCTTTTGGATAGCAATTTTTCATTTAACATGATTCAAAAACAGGTAAAAAGAGATACGGAGCTACATGATGCGTTATTGCAGATGGATAGAATCAGATTAGAGCCTTATAAATACAAGGACAAGAATGGAAATATAGTCGAAACCGAATATGATACTATTTATGCTAATGTAAAAGAGTATGTTGTGCTCAGAGGGCATTTTATTCAACATATTCGAAGAATTAGGAATGATTGTTTGGAGGAATCAATAGGATTTGGAATATCGGACTCAGAAGAGATTCCAATCCGGTGGGTTCATAGGGAAAAGTATGGAATTAATCCATGGAGGTTTCCGAATCTTTGTAAAAATGGGATAGATAAGTATAGGAATGAGAGGTTTTTAAAAGCAGCAAGAGATATTATGCCAGACTTATAGTATTGTAGATACCAAATAGTATTAGTATTGTTATTTGACAAGTGATAGTTGGATAATAGGGAAATTTAGGTAAAACTATAATCAAATGGTCAAGGGAGATGAAATAGAGAATAATATGTAAAGGGATAGTTTATAGATAGATTTCATGAGGGATAAAATATGGATTTATATAGATATAGATCTGTTAAATCAGCTATCAAAGATATCAAGAGCGGAGCTTTTTATTTTGCATCAAGGAATGAGCTTAATGATCCGGTTGAAGGGCATGTAAGCGTCTATTGGAAGGGAGATAAGCCTGCTTGGGAGGGCTTATTTAATAATTATGTCTGCTCTCTTTTTTATGCAATTTCTAACTATCTTCTGGCAGAAGATGAAAGTGTTCTATGGGAGAAAACTTTACTTACAGATATACATGCTTTTGATAGTGTTCCACTTGGTGGTTTGCTAAGAAAAGTGGGTGCTGATTTGTTGTATGATGAAGTAATAAATCGTATTGTTTCGTTTTATGGTAAAAAGGAGCTTAAATGTAGTTCGGAGGAATTGCATCTAATATTGCAGTTAATACATAACAGAGCTTTTTGTATATGTATGGGATATTACAAAGACTCCGGAATTGTTAGCAAGGAAGAGGCGGATAAGATTCTGAAAAGACAGAATTTAGATGTTTTAAATGTTTTCCCGCTCGAACAACTCAAAAAATCTGAGAGTGACAATATTCGTAGTATGATTGCGGCCATAGTAGATAATGGGGTGACCGATCTTATGGAGCATCAGGTTGTTAAGCTCGGTCTTCAAAAGCCTGGATTTGCATATGGTAAAATAGATTTTAGCAGAAAAAATCTAACAAAAGTAAAAAGGGAGAGGCAGCATAGAAATTGGATAGCATTATACATGGAGTTTCCTAGGATGTATATTAGTCAAATGAAAAATATGGTATATCCGGATGCCTATTTCGTATGTTTTTCGGGAAAGAACGATAACTCCGTTATGTGGGGAAATTACGCTGATAATCATAAGGGAGTTTGCTTGATCTATGATGTGGACTATAATAGCTCGGAGAGAGACGAAAGAGCAGGTTATTATATTGAAGGTGCAAAAATCAATCCCCGAAAAGTGGAGTATGGAGGAGAGATAATTGAACGGAATTTCTTTGAAACATTTGGCAGGCTCACTCGCCCACAGATCAAGGCGTGGCTTACAGGAAAGGATGGTAGTCTGAGTAAGTATTTTGAGCCTTTCAAAGACGATAATAGCATTAATGAGTGGCGTACACAATACTGGGAAACATTTAGGGTTAAGAACTTTCGTAAGCTGGAAGCTTGGAGTTATGAGGAAGAGTATAGGGTATTTGTTGAAAATTGTTTTTATAAAAACGAAGATGTAGACAAGGAGATTTCCACAAAAACCGAAAAACAAAAACGAAATCTGAAGTACGATATAAAAATGCTAAAGGGTATAATCTTTGGAATCAGGACATCAGAATACGATAAAATAAAAATTATAAAGGCTTTGACTAAAAAAGGAATTGCAGATGATATAGAGTATTACCAGGCGGATTATGATGACAGGAGCCAAAAGATTGTGATACGGAGGAAACTAATGTGGGGAAAGAGCTCTTGTCCGTGCGAAGAAAGCTAAATACAAGTGAAAAGCAGGAATGTGGGCGGATTATATGGGTCTAATAGAAAAGATAAAGCGAAACCGCCTTGAGAGGCACACCGGATTTACAATATTTAATGATACATTTATACCGATGTTTATCGGCTCGGATGAAGAAATGCGGGAGATTATTCAGGGAAATCTTGTTCTTAATCCGGTAGCGGATGAATCTGAGGTGAAAGTATTATTATCGAAGATACCGGAGAATTATTTCGCAAAAGTTGAAGGGAATATATTGGAAAACGGTGGCCTTGTAAATATGTCGGAATTGCTGGTAAAGCAGACCTCTATGTATCCGCTTGTCTACGAGGATGGCAAATATATAAAGCCAAACAGAAGGTTTCGAAAAATGGGAGACATGGCTGTGGTCATTTTGTATCCCGACATTTTTATTCAGAGGTTTCAGGGCGCAGTGGGTATGCTTTTTGCTAATCAGTACTATGGCATGTATGCTTCTGCTCGATACTGTGAAAAAAGTGTTGAACCTGATAAATTCAACTCTTTCAATCGTAACAGAGAGGATCGCTGGAAGAAGGAATTGATTCTTGCCATTCGTTTGAATCCGAACCTTCGGGTTAAAAATAATAATGTGATAAAAATGGTTGAAACAATATCTCTTTCAATTGGGGATTTGTCTGATGTTGCGGTTATTTGTCCGATAGAAGACTTATTGAAAGGACGGTTTCCGGAACGGCTCCTTGATGTAGAGTATAAAGGATATCTTGACAGTTTTAGAATTCCAAAGAAGGAAGTAAAGCAGTGGATTCTTAATGTTGCTGCAAATGTTATGAGCATTATACCTACTACGAATTGGATAGATAAGCTCTCGGATATATTTCCAAAAGATAAATGGAAACCGGTGGCGCAGGTTGAAAAACTCTTCCCGGATGGAGACGGAATGCCGAGACTTGCATTTTTTGAGAATTTTGGACGGGATCGGGTGTTTATCCATATCAACAGGATAGAGTTTCAATTTTATGAATATAATGAAAACCACAAGACACTTGTGAATAAGTTATTGCATTTTATAGAGATGGAGTGTAAAACTGGATTCTGTCATATGATGCTTGAGACTCATGCAGATTTAGGCATAATCAGAGATAAGCAAATTCTTTCACAGACAAGTTTTCGCGAGGAGAGAACTTGTCAGCGAGGAGACCTGTTTGAATATCAGTTTTTAGAAGCAGATTTCAAGATGGTTCCCAGTGTTTTTGGACGTGAAATGGTTCGTAAAGACTGGCATTACGCCATAAGGGTGTCTACTCCGGATAATGAGCATACGATGTGGTATGATGCTGATATGGTTATGGGTTTCTATAATGATGCAGAGAAATCCAATATAGAGCGGATTTGTTATCTGATGGGAGGGGATGCTTATGGCAGATATAGAAAGATTCGATAATATTGTTCAGGCTATTAAGCATCTTGAACCGAACCATATACTGGGGGACTGTTTGGAGAAAGACGGAGTGGCGGTCAAGCACTCGAGATTCGGGTATATGGTCATGCCCGATGGCAGGACAGCAACTTTATCTATGGGGTGGAATTATACTTATTACCGCGGAGAAAATAAGTGTTTTCCGTCCTGCAAAGCAAGCTTATACAGGATTGCTGGTCGTGATGACAAGATAGCGGCACTTTTAAAGTCATATGATTTTATGTCATTTTTAGAAACATTGCCGGAGGTGCAATTCTATATTAGTAATAAGGGGTATTATGTACCATGGGCTTTGGCTCAGCACTATGAGTTTGCGACTCCGATGATAGACTTGACCAGTGAAATCGCAGTTGCAGCATTCTTTGCTACCCACTGCTTTGACAGGGTAAGTAAATCATTTTTGCTGCTAAAAGAGGGTATCGGAAGAATCCGAGGTATTGCTACGGTTATGGATCCGGAACTAAAGGGACCATTGCAGCCCATAGGGATGCAACCCTTTGCAAGACCTGACAGGCAGGACGGTTTCGGATACTGGATACCTGAAAGTGAGGATTTCGCGGATAGGTCATTCTGCGTGGAGTTTATTCAGGATCCGGTCGCTAATCTTAGACTTAAGACCGCAATGATGGGAGGCGCGGATTATTTCTTCCCGAACGAGCAATTGGCACAGATGGCTTCGATTATTAAAAACACAAATGCTGTAACGAGCATGGCGATTGAGTGTATGCTTGATGATATAGCTGCAGGAAATTCTTATATTACGCCGACAGTTACAAGGGACGATATCGAAAGGGTTATAAAAGAGCGAAATACCTTCGTGGTGGATGCTCCGGTTATCTGTCCGGAGGCTATGCCACATGTGCCGACGGCATTTATGGAGGAGAGCAGGCTGATAGTCAGACCGGCATATAGACACTGATTTATGTCTACGTGTAAAATGTATAATGATAACCATAGATTCGAGCCGGGTTTTTATGGCTTATTTTTATGCAAATCGCTGGTAGACAAACATATGTTCGTGCGATATAATTTGTTATATACATTACCTACACTTGCTTTCTTATTGTTAATAGGAGATAATTTAAGTAAGGGTATTATATTACATTTTCGGTGGTATTTTATGGCTTGTATTACAAAAGTTTTAGAAAAAAAGATTAATGGATTAAGAGTTAACCTTTTTGAGTTTAATATTGATGAAGATAATAACTTAAACGAAATAAAATCATACCTCAAAGGTAAGATTTCTAATTCTGTGGTTCATAATTTTTCAGAATATGATTTGACTTATTATGGTTCTAAAAATCTAAATCCTGATTTTGTCGCAAGATTTAACGCTTGTGTTTCAAAAATCAACACACCTAAGAAGGCATCTATTAGGCAATTTGATGTAAGGCGGGAACGTGTTACAGAATGGATTGCACAGTATTTATTAGAACAGGAATTTGACTGTGTTTTTTTTGATGATTCCGATAAAAAAATCAATCTGAAAACGGTTGAAATTGATAAACACACAGATGGAATTGATGTCCCGGGATTACTGATTAGTAATAATAAAATACAGTTTGTTGTTTGTGAGGTAAAAGCATCTGATTCAAGCAAGATTCCGTGTGATTCGATGACTGCTTTGCAGAATGATATTCAAAAGTCTATAGACAATGATGAAAACAGAGTATCTAAAGAAATATTAGAATATATGCATGGTATTAGAAACGCAAAAATCGATGAGATTATTTTAGAAAAAATTATAGGGTTTTTGGGACAACTAATCATGAAAGAGAAGAAGGATATGATTGAAGACGTGTTTTTTTTCCCAGTTATTCTTCGGAGTAATAGCAGAATTATTACAGAAAAAAATGTTGATGACTATAATTATTTTTCATTAAACGGAGTAAGTGGCGAGAATGTAGAAAATGTCGTGGCCTCATTTCGAAAGAACTTTAGTGACTTTAGTAATGAATTATATGATGAAGTGATGGGTAGTCTATAATGGAACGCATTGATAACATTATTAAATCGATAACGGAGATATTTAATGTGAGTGAAGAAAGAGTATCTTCACTTTCTGCTATGCTTTCTGAAATCGAATCCAATAATTTGTATGCAAAGTTTTCGGTAGGAAAGCAATATAAAAAGTATTCAGATGCGGATTTAATTTCCAAGGCGAATCTTTTAAATGCCTTGTTAGGAATTGTATTGGAAAACTCGGATATTAAGAGGATAGATGAAGGTCAAAGAAAGAGATTATTAATTGATTTGTGTCGGACAATAGCATCCTTATATGAACAAGTTGTATTGGATGTTAAAGAAGAGGAATCGTGGAATCATATTTCGTATTTAGTAATGTATAGTATGCTTTCATATATTGCAGACATGCAGACTATTTCAGACCTAATTATCAGGGAATATCTTTCTAAACTTAATAAATACAGTAGAGACGATGATGATATGCTTCCTGTTGAAATACTAGAACAAGACACTTTTTTATTAGTTGTTTTGTTATTGAGTAATATAAAGAATAGTGAAAACCTGATTCAAATTACCCATTTTATTGATATGGCAAATGCTAGTTTGAAAAAGGCTCAAGAAGAGGAACTTAAGAGAGATATAATTGATGTTCCGACTGCCTTAAAGATTTCATCTTATGGAAATATTGTATTTTTGACAAGCATTTTAAAAGATTATCTTTTTAGTGGTAGAATTGAAAACACAGAAAATCAAGATTTGAATAGCGTTATTGATATGTATTCATATAATGCTTTTCACTTGTTAGATTATGAAGACATTGAGTTAAGACTTATTGGTCTTTTAATTCGCTATGCGTACAGAAGAGTCGTGGAGAACTCAATATGGAATATTGCTTATAAATCACCACTAATCAAGGATTTTATAATTAACAATCTATCCGAAGGAAATAGGTACTTCTATTCGTTATTGCCCTCTCAGAGAGATGTTATTTCTGATGTTCTAGCCCCTAAAAAGAGTATTATTGTTGGAATGCCCACTAGTGGTGGAAAATCTATTCTTGCAGAGATGCAAATACTATTTAGTATTCACAACTTTAGCAAAGGAGAATTTAAGCCGACAGTTTGTTACATAGTTCCGACAAATGCACTAATATCTCAAGTGAAGCGAGATTTGCAGAATGATTTTAAAACTTTTGGTTTTAATATTGAGACAGCATTACCTTATTATGATGTTGACGAAATAGAAAACGACATTTTAACAAGGAATCATGTAGATATTCTAATTAGTACGCCTGAAAAGCTTGAGTCACTAATTAGACAAAATCATCCGGCAGTTAGGGATACACGTTTAGTTGTAATGGACGAAGCTCATAATATTGGAGATGAATTTAGGGGATCAAAATTTGAATTGGTATTATCAATTGTTAAGCATAATATAAAAGATGCTAATTTCTTATTATTAAGTCCCTTTATCGATAATTCAAATGATATCAGTGAGTGGTTGGCTGATTCTCCAAGAAACGCAACTGTATTGTCTGTAGAGTGGGCACCAACTAGACAATATATTGGATGCAATTTGCTGAATGACAAAAAAGATGAATCTGTTATGCGTTTTTATAAGTCACCAAGAAATATGTTGGGGACAGAGAATGTAGAAATAGCGTTAAGACTTAATCCACAGGATGTAAAGAAAGAACTTGGCGAGAAAAGTATTAATAATTATGTTCGTTTAGCAGTAGTTTTGAATGATTTCATTGAGCAAGATGGAAATATTTTGGTATTATGTGGAGGAAAAGGCACAGCCCCAAAGCAGGCAATGCTAATGAAGGAATTCTTCTATAAAAGAAATATGTTGCCAGATTTAAGAAATGATGAAGATGTAGAAAGGGCAATCGAAATTGTAAAACTTGAAAATGGAGAAGATGATAATTTAATAGATTGTCTAAAAAATGGCGTTTGTTATCACCATGCTGGTTTATCAAACATGGTTCGAGAAGTAATTGAGGAATTAGTGCGTGATAATAAGATGAAAATAATTTTTGCGACAACCACGTTGGCGCAAGGGATGAACCTTCCAATTAACACTATTGTATTTGATACTGTGAAACTGCGAGGGAAAGGATTCTTGACTAAGGCAGAATTTTGGAATATCGCTGGAAGAGCAGGCAGAGCATACAAAGATAAAGAGGGATACATCATTGTATCATTTTCAAAAACAAAAAAGAATACGGAGGCTCTTGTAAAAGATTATATTAAATATGATTTGCATAATATAGTCTCGTCGTTAAATGCTTTTTTCTCAGGGGACAGAGAGATTAGCTTCGACTACAATGTATTAAAGGAGTCAAGTAATGCCCCGATTCTTAATTTGCTGCAATATATTAATCATATTTTGAATATCAGCTATGATTACAACATAAAACCCGATGAAATTTCTAAAATAAGAGGTATACTAAATGACTCGTATTTATATCACAGCTTAAGTAAACAAGAAGGTTTTATTAATGCGCAAACAAAGCTTAATTCGTTTGTTGCCAAGTATATCCGTCATATAAACAATAATAAAAAAGAAGATATGGTAAAGGCAGATGAGTTGGGTATTTGTGATGTTAGTTATACGAAAGTTAGAGCGTCTATAGGGGCATTTATTAATCGCATAAAGGAAGAAGGATATAAAGACTATAAGGCCTCTGAGGTTATTCTTGAAACCCGAAATATTGATCGATTGACAGAGATTATTGATATTATTTCTCGTATTCCGGAGATTAATATTAGTATGTCCAAAAATGGGGCGTTCGATGCAAGAAGTGTGGCACAATTACTTATGGGGTGGGTAAATGGTAAAAGAGTTGTAGAAATTGCAAGAGATATTAAGAGAGTTGGTCAAAGTGTTGAGGAAGTCGTTTCGTTATGCAATAGTTATTTAAATAGCCAAATGAAATCATATATGCCATGGGGAATGAATATATATCAGACTATTAGCTATGATCTCCAAACTGAAAAAGCGCAGATGCTTCCATCGTTTATTTACTATGGCGTGTCAAGCAGAGAAGCTGTAATTGTTTCTCGACTCGGTGTTCCAAGATTTGCTGTGGATAATGTTTTAAGAGTCCTTAAGGATAATAATCCAGATATGATTATTAGTGTTGAGAATATGGACAAAATTAAAAACGCTATACGAGATATACGCTCAGATGAATACATAATTGAGAAAGTATCTGGGAAAACTATCAAGGAAATAGTAGATGAGAGGATTATGAAATAATACTGGTATAATTATTTTGGACGAGTCTGTAGCATAAATACAATAGGGGGATTATCAGTTATATTGGTCATAGCTTTAAAGGGAGATTATTAGGATGACTAAGAGGGAGAATGAGATTACTGAGAAGAAGGATATAGAACGGGTTCTGGATACGTGCAAGTATCTGCATCTGGCGGTGTCGGCGGAGGAAGTGCCTTATGTGGTGACACTGAATTACGGATATGAGTGGGATGAGAAGGATGGGCATCTGGTTTTATTCCTGCATACTTCGAGGAAGGCGCATTTGTTGGAGGTTATTGAAAAGAATACGAATTGTGCATTTAATATGGAATGCAATGTGAGACCTTTCTCCGGACCTATGCCTTGTCGAAATGGGATGGCTTATGAGAGTATTATGGGGTCCGGGAAGATTAGGGTACTGGAAGAGACGGATGAACGGATTCACGGGCTTGTGAGGATTATGAAGACCCAGACTGGGGAAGAAGAGAATAGGTTTGATGAGCGAATGGTGTCTATTGTAAGTGTCCTGCGGATAGATGTAGAAGAGATGAGGGCGAAGAAGAGAGATTTGCCGGAGGCACTGCGGTAATGAACTATAGAGAAGAGTACCAGCGGTGGCTGGAGAGGATCACTGATAAGGAATTGCATAGTGAGTTGGAGGCTATGGATGAGGCAGATGTAGAGGATGCCTTTTACCGAGATTTGGCCTTTGGAACCGGGGGACTGCGCGGAGTAATAGGCGCGGGAACCAATCGGATGAATGTTTACGTGGTGGCGAAGGCGAGCCGGGGGCTGGCGGAGTATTTGCTGAAGGGTAGCAAGGATGCTGACCAAGGCTTTGTGAGCGATAATATGAAATCCCACGGGGGCATACATAAAGAAGATATGTGTCCTTCTGTTGTCATAGGATATGATAGCAGGATTAAGTCTGATGTGTTTGCTCGGGTCGCAGCAGCTGTATTTGCTGCAAACGGTCTAAAGGTTTATCTGTGGCCAGAGTTGAATCCTGTACCTACTGTTTCATTTGCGGTGCGCTACTTGCACGCATCCCAGGGAGTAATGATTACTGCCAGCCATAATCCCAGTAAGTATAACGGATATAAAGTTTATGGACCGGAAGGATGCCAGATTACCACAGAAGCGGCATCAAAGATTCTATCAGAGATAGAAAAGGTTAATGTGCTGGATGAGAAGCTGATGGGGATTGCTGATAGAGCGGCGGATTCCGGTAGCGAACTCGGCGATTATAAGATTTCCCTCATCGATGATAGCGTTATGAATGCCTATATTGAGGCTGTAAAGGCTCAGTCTGTTCTCTTTGGGGATGACGTAGACAGAAATGTATCTATTGTATACAGCCCGCTTAATGGAACAGGATTAAAGCCGGTGACCAGGGTGTTGGAGGAGACCAGGTTTGCCAATATTACAGTTGTGGAGGAACAAAAGAATCCGGATGGTACATTTCCAACCTGTCCCTATCCGAATCCGGAGATTCGCGAGGCCATGGAGCTTGGACTGGAATACTGTGAAAGGACAGGGGCAGACCTTATGCTGGCCACAGATCCGGACGCAGACCGGTGCGGAATTGCAGTTAAGAATGTAACAGGAGAATATCAACTACTGACCGGTAATGAAGTTGGCCTTCTTCTTTTGGACTTTATTTGTGCCCAGAGGAGTAAGCATGGAAAGATGCCGGAGCATCCGGTGCTTATAAAAACTATTGTGACCATGGATTTGGCAGAAAAGATTGCTTCTAATTATGGTGTTGCAACTATAAATGTATTGACCGGTTTTAAGTTTATAGGGGAGCAGATAGGGTTTTTAGAAAGCCGGGGAAGAAAAGAAGATTATATCTTTGGATTCGAGGAATCTTACGGGTATCTTACGGGATCATTTGTAAGGGATAAAGATGCTGTGAATGCAGCATTTATGATATGTGAGATGTTTGCGTATTATAAAACCAGAGGTATTTCTTTGATTGAGAAACTGGAAGAACTCTATACAACTTATGGTTACTGTCTGAATACGCTGCACTCTTATGAATTTGACGGCAGCGCGGGTATGGAGAAAATGAAGGCAATTATGAGATTATTCCATAAAGGTCTTTTGGATGTTGGTGGTATGAAGGTTGTTAAGACAGAGGATTACAGCAAAGGTCTTAACGGACTGCCGAAGTCTGATGTGCTGAAGTTTTTCTTTGAAGGTGATTCCGCCGGCGGTTCTGTGGTTGTAAGACCATCAGGTACGGAGCCGAAGCTGAAGGTCTATGTGAGCGTGACGGCAGAGGATAAGGAGAAGGCGACAGGAGTGGAAGCTTTGATTATGGAGGATGTTGAGGAATATTTAAAGTAATTGTCGCAAATCTGTTATTATATCGTATAATATTATGTAAGAAATAAAAAAATACTTTCAGGAGGGTTTTGTTATGGAAGAGAATAAGTTAAGTAAAGAAGAATTGGAACAGGTAGCCGGTGGCAAAGGTGGTGGTGAACCAATAGATAAGGCTCATATTACACAGGTTACTGAATATTTCACTGACAAACACTTGTACAACGCGGTAGGAACATTTAGAGAGGGTACTCTTGTATTTGTGTATGGATTCTATAGTGGAAGCCGTGGAAATTGTTGGCTTGTTCGTTCCAAATCAGGTGTTAAGAAAGTGTATGTTCCCGATGGTACAGTACAGCAAGGCTGGGATGATTAAACTAAATACTGAAAAGAAAAAGCTTATGGAGCGGAGGATTTTGATATTTCCTCCGCTTCATTTCGTTTGACTATTAAGGCCCTATACATTATACTTATCAAAGCATGATTTTTTGCGTTGGAAGGGATTTTGAGGTAAATGAGAATTGGAGGAGAACATGTATAGACTTAAGAGTAAGGCGACTATTACAGCGGCTGTTCTTATAGCTGCCCTTTTAATCGGATGTGGAAATGAAACAGGTAATGTGGGCAGTAGCTCTGCGGCTTCTACTGCAGTGCAGGCCAGTCAGTCAGGAATAGAGAATAAAGAGGAATTCGGAACCGCATATGAGATGACAGCTATTTTCTCAGTTAGTAATGGGGCTATCGAGAATAAGCCGGTTTCATCTACATCAGATGTTGTATACCCTGATATAACCGATTGCGGTGTATTGAATACTTTCAGTGAAAAGTACAATATCCCGGAGATTAAAGGGGATAAGGCGATAGAATACTTCTCACCTATCATTTGCAGCAGTGATGTTACTGAGGTTAAGGTTGTAAAGGATGAGAGCGATAAGGAAGACGTGGCGGTAATGGAGACCACGGTTAAGGTAGGGGATGCTGATGTTAAGGCCTTTGTGGTACAGCATGCCGGAACCTACGAGGTGACTGTAGGCGGCGAGACCCTGCCTCTTACTGTTAAGGATAGTTCTCTCTATCTGGATGTTATAAATGAAATGGCTGCTGCCAATATCCTCATTAATAAGGAATCAGACGATTTTATTCAGCGTGGCAAGGAATATGATACTACTGTTCCGGCGCTGGTAAAGAGCTACCTTGATAAATACAAAGATGAGGCTTCTGCGCTGGCAGCTTTGAAGATGGATAACGGCCTCTTCCTTAAGGAGTATAACCGTATCAGAAAGCTCAGAGGAGACCAGGTCCTTTCCGCTGAGGATATGGTTAAGGCCTATAAGGACTATAAGATAAATGAGACAGAACTGAAAAATGCGTCCAATAGGCGTGGCTTCAGGGATAAGATTGCAGCATTACTTAAGATTGATCTTTCTGCCGAGGCCAGTGAGACCAAGAAGGACGAGAATAAGAATAATACGACTGCTAATAATACTACCAAAAAGAATAATAACAGCAGCAACAGTAACAGCAACAGTAATTCAACTCCTGTGGTTACAGGAGGGGGAACAGGAGCAGAGGCCATGGCCCTTATTAATAATTACAGAGCTCAGTATGGTCTGCCGCCTTTCGCATGGTATGGAGAGGGTGTGGCAAGTATTCGTGCAAGAGAGATAATATCCAACTTCAGCCACAACTCTGCCAGCGGACAGGATTGCTATGGAGAGAATATCTGTATGGAGCCTACGGGAACTGCTCGTAAGGCGGTTGATTTATGGATCAATTCTCCGGGGCATAGAGCAAATCTTTTAGACAAGGTATGCACAAAGGGCGCTGTTGCCGTCGCTTTTGATGGAGAGTATTACTGGTGGTCTATGAATATCTGGAAGTAAAGGAAAGGGTTTAAGAGTTATGCAGGAAGAACGTGAGATATCATTAGTCGGTGCCATGTATACTATGGCTAAGCGGTGGAAGATTATGCTCCTGGTGGCGGTATTAGTATTTGCTGCCGGATACGGATTTTTCTTATTTAGAGAAAGGAAGTCGGCCTCTGCAGGACCGGAATCTGTGGCTACAGCAGCTAATGCGGCTGAAACCGTTAAGGCTGAAGAAGCGGAAGCCTTTAAGAAGAAGCTGACTGATTATAAGGAATATCTTGAGAATTCGGAGTATATGAAAGTGGACGCTAATGCCCTGCGTAACCATGTTCTTTACTATGTTATCAAGTGGAATGAACCGGGACTTGAGGGAAACGGTTATGAGAATAAGAGTGCAACTCTTTTTGGACTCATGACAGCTAATATCTCAGGCGGTCAGCTTGGAAGGGCTGTATGCTCCCTTAATGAGGAGTACGCAAAAAGAAGTCTTGATGAACTGGTTACCATTTCACGTTCAGGAAACACAATTACCTTTACCATTGCTTATTCTGATGATAGTTATGTGAAGGATTTAGAGGCGGCCATAGACGCTGAACTGAAATCAAAGGCTGATAAGTATAGTGAGCTGGTTGGCAAGTATGAACTTGTTCTTGCCCAGGAAGTAGATATAGCTGTAGACGGAACTACATTAAGAAATGGTCAGACAGCCAAGAAAACCGGCTTAACAAACCTGGAAAAAGAACTCGCAGAGCTCGCTACAAAGGCACCTGCTTCATCTGCCTCCGGCGCTTCTTCAAGCTTCTTTATTGGCAAGAAGAACACCCTTATCTGCCTCCTTATTGGTATCTTCTGCGGATTGGCTGTAGGCTTTGTTATGGCGGTATTTGGCAAGCGCTTTGAGTCTGCTACGGATGTATCAGACCTTACAGGTCAGGATGTTGTATGCGCCTTTAAAAAGGATCCCGAGTCCGGCTTAGACAAGATGTATTACAAGAAGAATGACAGGTATAATAATCCTGAGAGGTACTTGAGCATCTTAGATAAGAATATGGAGGATGCAGGGGTTAAGAAGCTGCATTTGTATAACTGCTCGGGAAGTGACCTGAAGGCTGTAACAGACCGCATCGGTCAGACCATGAAGGGAGTAGAGGTTACGGCTGTATCAGAAGAAAAGAAAGACAGCTTCTACCTTGATATCCCGGAGAATGAGGCAGCTCTTATCTTAGTAAAGGGCGGAGACACCACCAGAAGAGATTTTATAGAGGTTATGGAGCATTTGAAGGCGGTAAGCGTTAAGTGCGCAGGCGTGATTTTTGCAGTATAGAGTGTAAGTATAACAGGCGTGGATCATATCATTATATCCACGCCTGAATTATTTCCCACCGGTTTTGTTATAACTTGTTATAGGTTTTTGCAAGAGAAATTAGGAATTAGCTGCATTGACTTTACCGTATATATCGTATATACTACAAAGTAAGAGGAGGTATTACCTATGGCAGTTAAAGCGATGAATTTCAAATTAGACGAGATTGATATAAATGAGATGAAGCAGGTGGCTTCTGTTTATCACATGACTGTTACGGATGTGGTAAAGGAGGCAGTTAGGGAATATGTGGGGAAGATGAAGCAGGATCCTTTTTATAAATTAACCGCCAACGTGCAGGAAGCTGATATGAAAGAAAGTGCGGAGATTCTTGGTGAGATTGAGAGTCTGTCAGATGATGACCTTTCTATCGCTTCTGTTGAACGGGTAAGAGTGTAGGGAGATTCATGGCGAAGAACAGCAGTTTCTCATATGAGATTCAATATACAAAAGCCGCCGATGAATTCTTCAAGACACATGAGGATGTACGATCAGAATATAAGGAATCCCTTAAGGAGCTCCTGGTCGGGGACCATCCCGAGAGAGTCGATGTAAAAAGGATTAGAGGCAAGAAAAATGATTATTACCGGATAAAGCTCGGAGCTTACCGTGTCATTTATACAGTGATTAATGGAAAAGTTGTTGTTATTAAAACGATTTAGAGCGTAATATATTATGGATAAGATAACGATTATAGTGCCTGTGTATAATGAGCAGGAGTCTCTGCAGGCCTTTTATGATGAAGTAAATAAAGTTACGGGGGAGATGGCGGATACCTCATTTGAAGTCCTCTTTGTTGATGATGGATCTGCGGATGAGTCATTGTCTATTATTAAGGGCTTCGCGGCTTCGGATGACCGGGTGAGGTATGTTTCATTTTCCAGGAATTTCGGGAAAGAGGCGGCTATGTACGCGGGCTTCGTTCATGCCACCGGGGACTACGTGGTGGTTATGGATGCGGATCTGCAGGACCCGCCGGCTATGCTGCCTGAGATGTATAAGGCTGTTAAGGAAGAAGGATTTGATTCCGTGGCTACCAGGAGGGTGACCAGGGCCGGGGAGCCGAAGATCCGGTCTTTTTTTGCCAGGAGATTCTACAAGCTTATTAATAGAATATCGGATATAGATGTGGTGGACGGCGCCAGGGATTACCGGCTTATGAGCCGGACCATGGTGGATGCCATTGTGAGTATGAGCGAGGTTAACCGGTTCTCTAAGGGTATCTTTGGATGGATAGGTTTTAAGACTAAGTGGGTGGCTTACGAGAATGTGAACCGGGTGGCAGGAGAGTCCAAATGGTCCTTCTGGAAGCTCTTTAAGTATTCCCTGGAGGGGATCGTGGACTTCTCGGCGGTGCCCTTGCAGATATCTTCTTTCTTCGGGTTTTTGATGTGTATTATATCCATTATAGCTATTATTTTTCTTGTAGTACGGCAGGTTATATTTGGGGATCCTGTCCAGGGCTGGGCCTCCCAGACGGTTATAATGGTCTTTATAGGAGGAATACAGCTCTTCTGTATAGGAATCTTGGGCCAGTACCTGGCCAGAACCTACCTGGAGAGCAAACATAGACCGAAGTATATCGTGAAGGAGACGAATGTATAGATGGTTGGAGTCAGTGGGGACGGTTCTGAGTCAGAACCGTCCCCTTGTTTCAATAAAATTAAATTTAGGTTTGCATTTTTTAAAAAGAGTGGTAAAATGATATGTGGATAAGGTGAATAGGGCGTGGGGATGCCCTATTTAAAACTGAGAAAGGAAGCTGTTAAATAATGAATTTCTTAAAATGGATCAGATCGCTTTCACTTGTAAAGCAGATTTGTGTCGGAATGGCTACGGTTCTGGCTGTCGGAGGCAGTGCAACTACCGTGGCTGTCGTTGCTAACCACAAACCTCAGAAACCGCAGGTTGTGGTTACTACAGAAGAGAGCTCTGAGGAGCCTAAGTCAGAAGAGGAGCAGGTGGAAGAAGCTATACACTTTTCTTCCATGAAGATATCTGCCAGCTCCATCGAAAAGGATCTTGATATATTTTTCCTGGACGAGAACAACAAAAAAATAAAGGGTCAGCCCTTCTCCGTTAAGCTTGTAGCCGTTAAAGATGCTGAGAAGCTTAATTCTTATGTTCAGAAGATTAATGACCTGAACAAGGAGATCAAGGAAGCTGAGGATATTGTATCCGGAAGCACAGCAGCAAGTGCCGCTGCATCTAAGCCGGCGACTTCTGCATCTAAGCCATCATCAAGTGCACCCTCAAGCGCTGCTTCAAGTACTGCACAGCCTTCAAGTTCTTCAACCGGTCTTCTGGTAGCAGATGCCAGACTTGAGGCTCAGAAGAAGCTGGCAGAACTGGGTAAGCAAAAAGTTGAGGCTTTGGACGAGTATAAGGATGCCTTAAAGGAGATCAAGGGTACTGTATACACCGATGATAATCAGGACGGCCGTATTACCCAGAAGAAGTTAGAGCCGGGAGATTTTTCTCTCTGCTATGTTCCTACTAATGATTATGACGCTGCTGAGTTTACACAGAAGACCACCGTTAAGGATAAGGTGGAGTATAAGCCGGTAGTTAATATCGAAGAGAAGAAGGTTACCGTAGAAGAGGCCGGTGACGCTGCACCTCAGCATGAAGTTGTTGAGGAGTCTAAGCCTACAGATACGGTTGAATATGTAGAATCCAGCAAGAAGGGTGATACAGGAGAATACAAGGAGAGTACGGCTAAGGCATTAAATCCTATAAATGGAAGCCCAAGCAATACTGAATTTAAGAGCGGAATCCAGTATGATACCGGGGCAGTTCTTTGGTCCGACGTCAGCAATTCCAATAAAGCATCATTTGAGATAAAGGGTTCTACCGGAGGAACGAAGATTCTTGATGCATATTCAAATGTAGCCGGAGTAGAGGCTAAATTAGTTGGCAATATGGTAGAGGTTACTGCTAACGGCTATGTAGGAAGCGGTAAAGGTGAAGATAAGGTGCCCATAAAGATCAAAGTAAGCGGCACCCCGTTAACCAATGCTCGTAACGACGAGAACGATGAAGAGGGTGACGACGAAGATGATGAGTCACCGGCTCAGAACAATAATAACCAGCAGAATGACCAGACTCAGACCGGAAACAGCCAGTCTCAGACGCCGGCCAGCAGCCAGACTCAGACGCCGGCCAGCAGCCAGTCTCAGACGCCGGCCAGCAGCCAGTCTCAGACCGGAAGCTCTCAGGCACCGGCCAGCAGCCAGGCACCTGTTGAATACGAAGTTGAAGTATATGTAAATATCCACGGAACTGCCGAGCAGTTAAAGGATTCACAGGGCAGACTCCTCTTCAAGGATGATCAGGGTAAGCAGCCTGCTACCGTAGGAGATTATGATCCTAACGAGAAATACTTCTATGAGTTTAAGAAGGCCGGAGAAGTTACCTACTACGGCTGGCAGACCATTAACGGCCTCCAGTACTACTTCGACAAGAACGGTAAGAAGGTTACCGGACCTCAGGTTATCTTAGGTGTAAGATATAACTTCGGTACAGACGGAGCCCTTATTACAAACGGTATGGGTATCGACGTATCCAAGTGGCAGGGGGACATCAACTGGGCAGAAGCCAAATCAGCTGTAAGCTTCGCCATTATCCGAGCAGGATTCAGAGGTACTGCAGGAGGAATCGCTGAAGATCCCTACGCAGCAGCTAATATCAGGGGCTGCAACGCAAACGGCATCAGATGTGGACTCTACTTCTACTCCAGAGCTACTACCGAAGCCGAGGCTGTTGAAGAAGCATCCCTTGCCATAGCAGTAGCTAAGAAGGGCAGCATCTCACTTCCTATCTACTTCGATATGGAGTCGCCTGAGAATAAGTCGGCAGATGATAAGGATGCCCTGGTTATGGCCTTCTGTAAGACTGTTCAGGCTGCAGGTTATAAAGCCGGATTATACGCTAGCAAGAACTGGATTAATAATTACTTAAATCCCAACAGCTACGGCGGAATATCCATCTGGGTTGCCCAGTATGCAGACTCTTGCACTTACGGCGGACACTATGATATGTGGCAGTATACAAGCAAGGGAAGTGTTCCGGGTATATCAGGCAATGTTGATATGAACAAGAGCAGCTTCTAGCTTATTGCACGAAACCCAAAAATATAGTATGATAAAGGGGTCGAAGTTTATTCTTAGACATTCGACCCCTAATTTTTTTTCCAAGGACGCGCGTATGGACGGTTCAACCAAGATAGCTGATACAATTATAAAGCAGATTCCTGCAGGTATAGCGGTGTTATCCGTTAACACCTCCATTACCGTTAAGAACGCCAATGATGAATTCTACCGTATCATCGGCTACCGGGACGAGCAGGATTTCATTATCAATAATGGCGAAGATATCGTATCACTCATTTCCGAAGAGGATTATGAGCGTCTTCTTATGCGTTTTTCCATGACCGGGGCGGATGATGAGGTTTATGAATATAAGCTTCGGGTTAAGAAGGCCAATGATGAATATATATGGGCTCTGCTTAAATACAAATTCTTGGAACGTACCAATGAGACTAACCTTTTCCAGATACATATCGAGGATGTCACCAGACGCCACGAGATGGAGATCGAGCTGGATTCCGTCTCCGCCAGATATGCCGACAGACGCTCTGAGGAGTTTGTTTTCAGATATAACGCCAGGAAGGATATGCTTACCATTCCCATGAAGAACCTTCTTGGACAGGAGCAGGAGACGGTGATGGAGCAATTTCTGTCCACCAAACGCTGGGAAGAGTTCGTGGTGTCGGAGGATAAAGACAGGGTAGAAGATGCATTATCCAAAATTCTTTTCCTGCCTAACACCGGGGAGATTACTTTCCGATACAGAAGAAGTCCTATCGGTGCCGAGGAGATATATAAGGTCTACTATAAAAATAATGCATCCAAGTCCATGAGAGCCCAGTGGGTTATGGGACGGATCGTTAATATTACCGAGGAGCGGGAGTCCGAGCTTGAGTTGGCCAAATCCATCAAGCACGATTCCATCACCGGTTTCTATAATTACAGGAATTTCGTTGAAAATGTCAAAGTTGCCATGGAGCAGGAGAATGTTAAGAAGAGCTCCATTATCGTTCTTTGCATTAATAACTTAAATGTCATTAATAATACCTTCGGGTCCATGTTTGCGGACACCGTTATCCAGAATGTGTCCCGTAAGCTCTTAACTCTGGTTCGTGAGTCCGATATCTGCGGAAGACTGAATCAGGACTCATTTGCCATATGGATCAAGAACGTGGATTCCGAGATCGTATATTCCAAGGCCAAGGAGCTTTGTAATTCCGTAAGTAATGTATATAGCGGCGAGCGGAAGAACTTAAATATCCTTAGCTGCGCCGGTATTTCCGGGGGCGAGCGGGAGATGTCCTTTGAGGAAATGTTCCAGAGGGCTTATTCCGCAATGAGTTACGCCCGTAAGCGGGAGAATAAATGCACCGCTACCTATAGGGATAACATGCCCATGGTGAATATGGGCAGCGAGAGATTTGAGAAGGAGCTTTACTACCGCATCGAGAACTACGACGTGGATATGCTTTCCTTCGCTTTTGGACTTCTGGTTAATTCCAGGGATATAGCCAGCTCTATAAATCTGCTTCTTGCCCGTATAGGTGAGAGGTATGATCTTGATGATATCGCTATTTCCACCATGGATTATAAATCCGATTCCCAGACTATAATTAACTGGTGGTCCAAGAGATATGGCATAAGGGAAGTTACTCCCTTAAAGGACCCTATTCACCGGATGCTTATGGATATCTCCGGCAGGGTAGATAAGAAGGGTATGTTCATTTTCAATGATGCCGACTATGACGAGATGAGTGATACCTTCAGAAACAGCGGATATCATATAAAGTCCATGGTGGGTAATGCCTACTACTTCAATAACAGGTTCGCGGGCTTTGTGGGCTTTATCGACGAGCATAACCACAGGGACTGGTCCGACTACGTTAAGGGTACCTTTTATGAGATGGTTAATATCCTGACGGTTTTCCTGGCTATTAATGCGGACAAGGACGCTGACCAGAAAAAGATCACTGAATTATCGGATATCGACCGCTTAACGGGACTTCTTAATGTGGACGCCTTTAAGACCAGGACCCAGCAGCTTTCTGACTCATTAGAGCCGGATGAGATGCTGGTTATGGTATTTACGGATATTAATAATTTTGCATATATAAATGATACATACGGTCAGACTGCGGGGGATTCCCTCCTTAGGGATTTCGGCGAATACTTATCAAAGAGGGATAATCTTTCCTGCAGGATCTATTCGGACTTCTTTATGACCCTGGGAGTATCAAAACCCGGGAATTTGCAGTTTAACCACATCAAGGGGGCGAACAAGAAGTTTGAGAAGCTGACCAAGAAGAAGTTCCCCCTGTCTAATATCAAGCTTTCTACAGGTATTTTCATGTTCAGACCTGAAGACTGCGATATAGAAACCGCCATGGATAATGCAAATATGGCCCGTAAGGTCTGCAAGATGGCGGGAGACGCAGGGGTAGTGGTTTACGACGATAATATGCGTAAGACCAGGGAGAAGGAGCAGCGCTTTATAGGCGGCCTGCAGACGGCTATCGCAAATGGCGAGTTCCGCCTTTATTTGCAGCCAAAGTTTCGACTGGATACCAAGGAAGTTATCGGGGCGGAGGCCTTATCCCGCTGGGTTACAAATGACGGTGTGACTCATTTTCCCGATGAGTTTATTCCCATGTTTGAGAAGCAGGGCCAGATAGTTCAGGTGGATTTCTTCATTTACGAGCAGGTGCTGCGCCTTATGAAGCAGTGGAAGAGCGACGGTAAGAAGCTGATCCCCGTATCGGTGAATTTCTCCCGCCTCAATGTCCATCATGATAATTTCGTTGATGAATTGGATAAACTTGCCCAGTATTACGGCATTAAGCCTGAATTGATTGAAATAGAGATTACCGAGTCAGCTATCTCCACCAATGACGACGATATGATAAAGGTTTTGGCGGAACTGCGGGACCACGGATTTGTAGTGGATATGGACGATTTCGGCACCGGCATGAGCTCTCTTAACATGCTCCTTAATGCCCCGGTGGATATCGTAAAGGTGGATAAGAGCTTCCTTTACAACTCTCTGGAGAAGAAGAACAAGAAGTATATCGAGTACGTTGCGGGGCTTATATCCGCGGCGGATAAGGAAGTTATCTTCGAGGGCGTGGAGAATGAAGAGCAGGCTAAGTTCCTTATGGAGTGCGGCTATTATAACGCCCAGGGCTACCTCTTTGATACACCCATAGAGGCCGGGGAGTTTGAGAAGAAATATATATACGGATGACCCATTGTGACCCATTGGGGACGGGGTTAATGGTTCAAATTCGCATCTGTCTTGAAATGATCCAGCGAATGTGTTAGAATATGAGCAATACGGAGGTGCTTGGTATGATAGCATTTATAAATGAATTTTTATCTTACGGACTTTTGGTTATTATTTTCGCAGCCCTTATGATCTGCGGCGGCTTTATCGGTGTGAAGCTGCGTAATGCCAAGGATGCTAAGGATGCGGCTGCGGCACCTGCAGAGGCCACAGAAGATAAATAAGTTTTATTTTGAATTTGATATGGAATACAAGAGAAATCCAACCGGATTTCTTTTGTTGCGTTTTAGATTATTTTAGTATTTGGAGGAATATTTGTGAAATCATACGGTGTAAATGAACTGAGAAAGATGTTTTTGGACTTCTTTGAGAGCAAGGATCATCTCGTTATGAACAGCTTTTCCCTGGTACCTCATAACGACAAGAGTCTGCTCCTTATTAATGCCGGTATGGCGCCTTTGAAGCCTTATTTTACCGGTCAGGAGATACCCCCGAGAAGAAGGGTGGCTACCTGCCAGAAGTGCGTTCGTACAGGTGATATTGAAAATGTAGGTAAGACTGCCCGTCACCTGACCTTCTTTGAGATGCTTGGTAACTTCTCTTTCGGAGATTATTTTAAGCATGAGGCCATTGCCTGGACCTGGGAGTTTTTAACCAAAGTAGTGGGTATGGAGCCTGAGAGACTCTATCCTTCCATTTACGGGGAAGATGACGAGGCCTTTGAGATATGGAATAAGGAGATCGGAGTTCCTGCTGAGAAGATTACGAGATTTTACCGTGATGAGAACGGTGAGTGCGATAATTTCTGGGAGCACGGTGCAGGCCCCTGCGGCCCCTGTTCCGAAGTATACTATGACCGTGGAGAGAAGTACGGCTGCGGTAAGCCTGATTGTAAGGTAGGCTGCGACTGTGACCGTTTCATGGAGGTTTGGAACAACGTATTTACCCAGTTCGACGGAGACGGCAAAGGCGGATACACCGAGCTGGCCAATAAGAACATTGATACGGGTATGGGGCTGGAGCGTCTGGCTGTGGTAGTTCAGGACGTGGATTCCGTATTTGACATTGACACCATGAAGGCTATCCGTGACAAGATCTGCGAGATAGCCGGGGTTAAGTATAAAGAAGATGAGAAGACTGACGTATCCATCCGTCTTATTACGGACCATATCAGGTCCACTACATTTATGATATCCGACGGTATCATGCCCTCAAATGAAGGCCGTGGTTATGTGCTGCGCAGGCTTATCAGGCGTGCAGCCCGTCACGGAAGGCTGCTGGGTATTAAGGGGCAGTTTATGGCGAATCTTGCTGAGACTGTTATCTCCGAGTGTAAGGACGGATATCCGGAGCTGGATGAGAAGAGGGTATTTATCCTTAAAGTCCTTTCCCAGGAAGAGGAGAAGTTCTCCAAGACCATCGACCAGGGTCTTGCTATCTTAGAGGAGATGCAGGAAGAGATGGCTAAGGCAGGCACTAAGGTTCTCTCCGGTGATAAGGCCTTTAAGCTTACCGATACCTACGGCTTCCCCTTAGACCTTACCATGGAGATCTTAGAGGAGAAGGGGCTTACCTTCGACGAAGCAGAATTTGATAAATGTATGGAAGAGCAGAGGGCTAAGGCTCGTGCGGCTCGTAAGACCACCAATTACATGGGAGCTGACGCGACCGTTTACGAGGAGCTGGATTCTTCCATTACTTCCGTATTTAACGGATATGATAGGTTAGAGCATGAAGCACCTATTTCTGCCATGGTTAAGGAAGAGGAGTCGGGAGAGAGCGTTACAGGCTCTATTACCGATGTTTTAGCCGAGGGAGACAGGGGTTCCATCATTGTTCCCGAGACACCATTCTACGCCACCATGGGCGGTCAGCAGGGCGATAAGGGTATTATAGAGACTGCCGACGGTATGTTTATCGTTGAGGATACTGTTAAGACCGTGGGTGAACGCTTCGCCCATGTGGGTTACGTGGCTTCCGGAATGTTCAGGGTAGGAGACAAGGTTTCGTTGAAGGTTGATAAGACCCTTAGGGCTAAGACCTGCAGGAACCACTCAGCGACTCATTTGCTGCAGAAGGCACTGCGTGAAGTACTGGGTGACCATGTAGAGCAGGCAGGTTCCTACCAGGATGCAGAGCGTACCCGTTTTGACTTCTCTCATTTCGAGGCTATGACGGCTGAGGAGTTAAAGAAGGTGGAGGACCTGGTAAATGAGAAGATCCGCGAGGCTATTCCCGTAGAGACCGCTATTATGTCTATAGATGAGGCTAAGAAGAGCGGGGCTATGGCCCTCTTCGGTGAGAAGTACGGTGACGAGGTTCGTGTGGTTTCCATGGGAGATTTCTCCAAGGAACTCTGCGGCGGAACTCATGTTAAGAATACTTCCGATATCGGATCCTTTAAGATCTTATCCGAGAACGGTATCGCAGCCGGTGTTCGTCGTATCGAGGCCCTGACAGGAGATAATGTACTTGCTTACTATGCAGGTATCGAGGAAGAGCTGGCGAAGGCTGCTGCTGTGGTTAAGTCCACACCGGCTAACTTAGTTGAGCGTTTAGAAAAGATCATGGCCGAGATGAAAGCCTTAACAAGCGAAAATGAGTCCTTAAAGAGCAAGGCAGCTAGGGATGCTCTCGGGGATGTTATGGATAAAGTGGTTGAGGTTAAGGGAGTTAAACTCCTTGCTACCAGCGTATCAGGGGTTGATATGAACGGCCTTCGTGAGCTGGGTGACCAGCTTAAAGGAAAGCTGGGGGAGGGCGTTATCGTCTTAGCGTCTGACAGCGACGGCAAGGTTAACCTGATAGTTATGGCTACGGACGAGGCCCAGAAAAAAGGCGCTCATGCCGGTAACCTTATTAAAGCAATAGCTGCCAAGGTAGGCGGTGGCGGCGGAGGTAAGCCCGCCATGGCTCAGGCCGGAGGCAAGAATCCGGCAGGGATCGCGGATGCGTTGGCGGAGGCGAAGACGGTTCTGGAAGGACAATTATAAAATAATACTATGAGATATAAACCGGAAGTATTAAAAAAAGTACAAGGTACGATTTTAGAAGTATATGAAGAATTCAGGAAAATATGCGAGGCTAACGGCCTCACATATTTTCTTATGTTTGGAACTGCTATAGGTGCAGTGCGCCATGGCGGCTTCATCCCCTGGGATGATGACTTTGATATAGGAATGTTCAGGGACGACTATGACAGGTTCGTAGAGATCTGCATGCAGCAGGATAAGGACAGCCTTTTTGAGTTAAAGGCTGTATTTACGGACGGAGAATCCGCATCTACTGTCACCAAGTTTCAGAAGAAGGGTACTAAGTTTGTGGCTTATCATTCCAGGTTTTTAAAAGCCGATCTGGGAATAGCTATCGACATTTTCCCTCTTGATATCGTGCCTGAGGATAAGAAACTGAGAAGATCTCAGATGAAAAAGGCTTTTATATACGAGAAGCTTTTGTTTTTAAGCAGGAATCCCTTTCCCCTTATTCCTTACAAAGGGATCAAAGGCTTAGCGGCTGAGTATTTCTGCATTTTCACATGGCTTATGCTGAACATTTTTCACGTAAGTCCGAGATGGCTTTACAAAAAATACGATGAGACAGCTCAGAAGTACAGGAACACATCTTCAAGATATATTACCTGTATGATGGCACCCCCTCCGGGACAGGATTACTACTGGGAACTTGAAGGAATGCTTCCCGTAAGAGAGGTCCCCTTTGAAGACACTTACGGGCCTCTTCCCGGGAATAATCATGATATATTGGAATTGACCTATGGTGATTACATGAAGCTTCCCCCTAAAAGTAAAAGGGTTAATCATGCACCGGTTGAGTTGAAGTTTTAAAAGACGGGAATGATACTTAAGATGAGTAAGATCGGGATTTTTTCTGCGCAGGTGCTTCCCTTTGTGGGCGGAATCCAGAGATATACGGATGAACTGGCTAAAGAGCTTGCCCGCCGCGGACATAAGGTCTATATTATTACTTCCGATATATACGGAGGTCAGCCGGTTTCTCATAAAGGCAATATTACCTTTATCAATATGCCTTGTTTTCCGCTGCTTAAAGGAAGACTCCCCATCGTTAAGAGAAATAAGAGATTTCTTACCCTTAGAAGATATATTGAGAATATCGGTCTTGATTTTATTATAATAAATGCAAGGTTCTATACTCATTCTGTATTTGGCGCCAGACTGGCGCTGAAAAACAATATAAAGAGTATCTGTATCGATCATGGCTCTGACTATATCGCTTTTAATAAGCCTATTATTGACCCGATAGTTCATTTATATGAGCATTTGATCACTCTGGTTATGAAAAGATATTGTAAGCGTTATTATGCCGTATCAAGGGATGGTTCTAAGTGGCTTAAAACCTTCGGTATCAGATCTATGGGAGAAGTCCATAATTCCATAAATGTAAGGGATATTGAAGAAGAGATCAGTAATTATAAAGGGGCTAACGTACCCTTAGATGAGAGTTGCGGCCCTGTCATATCCTATGTGGGAAGAGTGATAGAGCGAAAAGGGATACTGGAGCTTGATAGGGCTGTATATGGCCTTAAAGGAACTTATCCGGGTATCAGGCTTATTATCGCAGGGGACGGAGAATTAATGAGTACGCTAAGGCGCGTAAGTCATGATACTACCATAATCGCAGGAACCCTGCCCCACGATGCTGCCATGAATCTTATAAAGAGATCGGATGTTTTTGTTCTTGCCTCGGAGACCGAAGGATTTCCTACTTCTGTTTTAGAAGCCTTTGCCTGCAAGACATTTGTAATAACAACCTATGCAGGAGGATCTAAGGAGATTATCCGGGATAGGTCTTTTGGACTGCTGATAAAGGATAATTCATCAGAATCTATAAGAAAAGCTTTAAAATATGCCCTTGCTGATGATGATTATAGAAAAAATGCTGCACAGAAAAGCTATAATTATGTGAAAAACTTTTACTCATGGAGTAAAGCAGCAGAGCAGATAGAAGAGATAATAGCAGGAGACTGACTGGGAGTTTTTAATGAAAACAACTGCAACAACAGGGGAGAAATACTTTTGGAACATGATGGGAAGCTTGGCCAATGCCTTGTCCACGGTAATCCTCTCCATCTGCGTTAACAGAATAATCGGAGCTGAAACTGCGGGAGTATTTGCTTTTTCATATGCTAACGCCCAGCTTATGCTCACCATTGGGGCCTTTGAAGTCAGGCCTTTTCAGTCTACGGATGTGAAAGAAAAGTATTCTTTTGGCACATATTTTTATCACAGAGTTTTCACATGTATATTGATGATTCTGGCAACTGTAGTTGTTATACTTGCAGGTCATTACGACTATCAGAAATGCATGACCCTTATGCTCTTTTCTTTATTTAAGGCAGTAGAGGCATTTACGGATGTATATGGGGGAAGATTTCAGCAGAAAGACCGTATCGATATCTCGGGAAAGCTTTTCTTTATAAGAGTTGCGGTCTCAACCATAGGTTTTATCGCAGCTATAGCATTTACCGGAGATCTGATTATCGGCGCTGCAGTGATGTTTGTCATTTCCTTCGGATTGTTTTTTGTCGTTGATATACGCTATATTTTTGAACCGGACAGGAAGATAGAAAAGACGGGATTTAATACAATGCTATCCCTTACAAAGGATGTACTGCCCCTTTCAATTGGTGTTTTTGTGCTGATGTATCTGAGTAATGCCCCCAAGTATGCCATAAACGTCATTTGCGGTGACAGAGTTCAAAACATTTATAATATACTCTTTATGCCGGCTTTTACCATTAATCTTTTCAGTCTCTTTGTTTTTCGGCCAATGCTTACTGATATGTCTTCCATGTGGCTTAGTGGAGAGACTAAAAGCCTGGCAAATCGGATAATCAGGATATATGGTGTGATCATCGGTCTGACGGCTTTGGCGGAGATAGTGGCTTACTTTTTTGGAATCCCGGTTTTGTCAATGCTCTACGGAGTAGACCTTTCGGGCCAGAGGGAGAATCTTCTTCTGGTGATGGTATCGGGAGGGATAAGCGCGGTTGTTACATTTACCTATTACACGGTAACTGTTATGAGAAGGCAGCATTTACTCCTTATAGGTTACGGGGTATCATTTGTTTTTGCTCTGTGCTCTTCCGGATTTTTTGTAGGTACCTTCGGGCTTCCCGGAGCCATTTTCGAATATATGCTCAGTACAGGGCTTTTAGCTGTTATTTTTATCATTATCATGTTATTGTCTTTAAGAAGGGATCAAAATGAGAACATTGATCATAGTTCCCGCATATAATGAAGAGGGAAGCATAAAAAGGGTTATTGATAATTTAAAAGATAATTATCCCCAATATGATTATATCATCGTAAATGACGGGTCGACGGATGCCACTTCACAGATTAGTCATGATAACGGGTTCAATATTATTGACCTTCCGGTTAATCTGGGCCTTTCCGGGGCCTTTCAGACAGGGATCAAATATGCTTATAAGCATGGACATGACCTGGCTGTTCAGTTTGACGGAGACGGCCAGCACAGACCTGAATATATTTCAAAAATGATGGAAAAGGCTGCCGAAGGGTATAACATTGTTATAGCATCAAGATTCCTTGAGAAGAATAAGGCTCATTCCGCAAGGGCATTTGGAGGTAAGATGATCTCTTTAGCAATAAAGCTTACCACCGGTGTTAAGATTACGGATCCTACTTCGGGAATGCGGCTCTTTGACAGAAGTATTATAGAAAAATGCGCTGTTAATAATGATTACGGGCCGGAGCCGGATACGGTATCATATATGATCCGTAAAGGGGCTAAAGTGGCTGAGGTGCAGGCGGTTATGGACGAGAGAACCACAGGAGAGAGCTATCTTAATCTGTCGGCTTCCTTTAAATATATGGTTCGTATGATGATGTCGATCTTGTTTATTCAGGCGTTCAGGTAGTTTAAAGAGGGTTAATTTATGACACTGGTTTTCAGAGCAATACTTATAATTGTATCGATTCTTTTTTTGCTGATCATGCTCAGAAAGATTCATAATTCAAAGGTTTCTATAGATAACGCCATCTTTTGGATAGTATTTTCATTTATTATAGTTTTGATGGCAATCTTCCCCCAGGTGCCCATTTATTTTGCAGAGCTTCTGGGGATCCAGTCACCTGTTAATCTTGTATATCTGGTGATGATATTTGTATTGATAGTGAAGCTCTTTAAGGATACGTTGCAGATATCCAGGCTGGAGGAGAAGATAAAGAATCTGGCCCAGGAAGAAGCTATCAGGAAGTATGATGATGAAAGAGAGAGTTCGGATGAAGATTGATGAGGTTTTGAATCTGAAATTCTATAAGGGTACGGATGAGTACAGTGACGGAGACGTAGAAGAAAGACTCCTTGCTGCTGTCAAGGATAATGATGATCCTGAGGAGATTCTGAAAAATGAGGATGAGTGGGCTTTTCTTTATCATTTATCTCCCATAAGAGAGAATCTTCTGGAGTGGTACGATTTTACAGGGGCTATAGATAGCCATGAGGCAGATTCGAAGGTTGTGTCCCTGTTGGAGATAGGGTCCGGATGCGGGGCCCTTACCGGGCTTTTCTGCAGAAAGACAGATCGTGTGGTAGGGATAGATCTGTCTAAGCGTCGTTCGACTATCAATGCTTATAAGAATAAAAAATATGATAACCTTGAGATTTATGTAGGTAATTTTACTGATATTGAGATAGATGAGAAGTTTGATTATGTGACCCTGATCGGGGTTTTGGAGTACTCCTGCTATTATGTGGGAGGAGAGGACCCCTTTGGGGAGATGCTAAGACGGGCAAAGGAATACTTAAAGCCCGGCGGAACTTTGATAATTGCCATCGAGAATAAATACGGTATGAAATACTTTGCCGGAGCACCGGAGGACCATACCGGCAGGGCTTTTGACGGAATTACGGGTTACCGGGGAGTAGATCGGGTCAGAACATTTTCAAGGAAGGGAATTGAGAGACTGATAAAGGAAAACGGATTCGACAGTCTCGATTTTTACTATCCCATGCCGGATTATAAGCTGCCGGGAGAAGTGTTCAAAGAGAGCCGGCTGCCGGGACCGGGAAGCTTTACTGATTCGGTAGTTGCTTTTGATAGAGAACGGTACGAGCTCTTTGATGAGGCTGCTGCATTTGATGAGATATGCAGGGAAGGCCAGTTCCCCTTCTTTGCCAACTCCTTTCTGATATTCTGCAGGTAATGCTAATTTTTTGCTTATGAATGAAGTTTTATATGTGAAGTACAACAGAACAAGGTGTAAGGGCTTTCAGACCAAGGTGACCATAGAAGATGCCGGAGGTCTGCTTAGAGTACGCAAAAGTCCCCTTGCTCCGGAGGCTGTCTGTCACGTTAAGAGGCTTGATGAGTCATACAGGTCTTTTAGTGACTATTATAACAGGATATCTCTGGTGGAGTATCATATGGAGGGCGGGGATGCTCTGTGTCCTTTTGTAAAGGGTACTTCGCTTTCGGATATTATCAGGGAGAACAGCAGGTCTTATGAGGACCTTGTTTCTGATATAAAGGATAAGGCCCGACTTATAACCGATGTTAACGATAAATATGTAAGAGATTTTAAAGTTACGCCGCATTTTGAAGAGATATTCGGCCGTCCTTTCGGTATTGATGATTATAAGGATAAAGCCTTCAGTGTCTGTAATCTTGACAGCATCTTTGATAATTTCATTATGGGGGATGGGGGCCTTGTGGCCATTGATTATGAGTGGATGATGGAGGTTACCCTTCCGGTTGATTTTGTTATTTACAGGGCATTGAAGATGTTCTATATAAAGAATACCAATATTTTGCCGGAAGGCCTTTCTCTTGACCGGTTCTGCCTGGATTGCGGTATCAGCGACTCCAAGATCTATGTCTTTGAATATATGGATGACGAATTCCAGCAATATGTCCACGGCCCCGGAAGAGAGGCCATTTACACCAACAGATATTTAAAAAAAGTTACAGGATATAAGGAAATATTTGATCTGCCAAGACAGCTTAAACTGGCGGGTGACCATATAGGTAATCTTGAAGCCTCAATAAAGGCCTTAGAAGAGCAAAACGCTGCATTGAACAATAATCTTGCCATATTCTCGGATCAGATGGGTAAGTATAGGAAGGCTTTATACAATCCCTTCTATGCCTTTTACCGGCTTACGAAGAAGGCGGGTAAGAAGGTCCTCCCGGATATGGCAGTTAAAGGCCTTAAGGTATTAAAGGACGAGGGATCCGATGTATTTAAGTATAAACTAAAGCAGTACGAGAGCAGGGCTCTTGATTATGAAACCTGGATAAGCAAGCTGGAGGCGGAGCGACATAATGAACTGATTTCTAAGAAATATGCCCATAAGCCTCGCATATCAGTCCTGGTTCCCGTTTATAATGTTTCCCCGACCCTTCTTAAGAGCTGTCTAGATTCCGTTATAAACCAGAGCTATGAGAACTGGGAGCTTTGCGTGGTGGATGATTGTTCAACGAATCAGGAGACCCTTGAGGCGTTGAAAAGATATGAGAATAACCCTAAGATTAAGCTGGAATACAGAAGTGAAAACGGTCACATTTCCAGATGCACTAACCGGGCCCTTTCCCTTGCCACAGGGGATTTTGTTGCCCTTCTTGACTGTGATGATGTGCTTAGCCCCGACGCCCTTCTTGAGGTGGTTAATGCTCTTAATGTGAACCCGGAGGCTTTATTTATCTATAGTGATGAGGATAAGATCGATGAGACCGGTAAGCACCGCTTTGCCCCCTATTTCAAGCCCGACTGGGCACCGGATACCTTGATGTCCCTGATGTATACCTGTCACTTAGGCGTATTTAAGAAAAGCGTCATAGACAGCCTGGGGGGATTAAGACCCGGATATGAAGGATCCCAGGATTACGATCTGGTTTTAAGAGTAACGGAGAAGATAGATTGGAAATATATCCTCCATATCCCCCAGATCCTCTATCACTGGAGGACCCGAAAAGAGTCCACAGCAGCTGATATTTCGGCAAAGCCCTATATACTTGAGGCTACAAAGAAGGCAAAGGAAGATGCTTTTTGCCGGAGGGGAATAAGTGCCGTGACGGAATATGTGGAGGAGACGAAACAATTCCGGGTAAGATATATCCCGGGGAAGGATTCATTTGTATCCATCATTATTCCCTCCAAGGATAACCCGGGGGTTTTAGAACGTCTGTTAAAGAGCCTCAGAGAAAAGACTGTATTTACGAGATTTGAGATAATCATAGTTGATAACGGCAGCAGCCCGGAGAATAAAGCTGCCTATAGCGGCTTGTGCCGTCAGTTCGGATGTAATTACATATATACACCTATGGAGTTTAATTTCTCGAGGATGTGCAATATAGGAGCCGCACATTCCCGGGGAGGTTATATACTTTTTCTTAACGACGATATGGAGGTTATAGAGGGGGAGTGGCTTGATCGTATGCTGGGTCAGGCACAGCAGCCCCATACCGGTGCAGTGGGAGCCAAGCTTCTATATCCGGGGACCACTAATATTCAGCATGTGGGGGTTTTGAATCTGGCCCCCGGTCCGTCTCATGCATTGGGAAGACTTGATGATAATGCGGTTCATTATTTCGGCATTAATAAGAATGATACGAATTTCCTGGCTGTTACTGCGGCCTGCCTTATGGTATCCCGGGAGAAGTTTAATGAGGTCGGCGGATTTGACGAGGATCTTAAAGTGGCATACAATGACGTGGATTTCTGCTTTAAGCTGGTTGAAGCCGGATATTATAATGTTACAAGGACTGACGTTATCCTGTATCATCATGAATCCTTCAGCCGGGGACTTGATACCATAGACGAGGCAAAGAATAACCGATTGATAGCGGAGAGGGAGAAGCTTTATCGAAAGCACCCCTCATTTTCCCTGTCGGAGCATATGGACCCGTTTTATAATCATCGTCTGGTCCAGGATAATATAGATTATTCCTATAATCTCCAGGGAATTAATTATGACAGAGTCCTTGATTTTAAAGAGGTTGATATTTCTACCTATGTGAAGGCAGAGGATATTACGTTTAAGAGCGAGATATGCATTGTAAATAAGGATAATATCTATATTTCAGGGTGGGCATACAAAGAAGGTTACAGGAAGAACGGATCTGCCCCGGTGACCCTTATTTTTACGGATGAAGAAGGAAGATCGTTTGCTTATGAAGCGAGGAAAATGTACCGTCCGGATGTAAGGGACAGGCTGGGAGGCAGGGAAACAGCCATGATCGGCTATATGCTTAATACAAAGACAAAAAGGGACCTGACCCGGTGCCGCATTGGTCTGGCCATTGGGCGATACTATACTTATATTGATGAACAGAGTTGAGAGAAGATAGATGGAGTTAGTTAAAAATAAGGATAGATTAATAAAGACTGTTATTGGCTGCGGAATCATTCTTTTGATTGTTCTGGCCTATCTTTTTATCGAGTACAGGGCGATTTCCATCCATGTTATTAATTCGAATAAAGAAGTGTCAGCCAATCATTTTATCCGCGGCAGTTTAACCGAACTTCTCCCCGGGGACGTGATCGAGCAGGAGATACGGGTGAGCAAAGACAGTTTTTGCTCTATTCAGCTGGAATTCGACACCTTCGGGAGAAAGAATAACTGTACTGTAGATGTGGTTTTGTATAACGAGGCAAATGAGGCCGTAGGTGAGTGGTCTTTGGATGCCTCTATTCTTGTTGAGAATTACAGGTTCTTTTTGGATGAAGATATTAAAGTTAATGATGAGTCATTATACCGCCTTAAGATAACCTCTAGGGATTCTTCTCCGGGTAATGCCATAGGTATTAAATCTTCAGGCTTTGACAGTATGTATAATCAGGAACTGAAAGTAAACGGACAGACGGTTGAGGATGATATCTGTTTTACGGTAATGGGGAGATACTATTCCGGGCTTACTCTCTTAAAGGCATTTATTCTTTTTGCCGTTATCAGCCTGCTGGCTGTAATGGTTATCATAAATATTTCCACTCTTAAGATCGGGCAGGTATTTGCGGTGGCCTTTCTTTTGACGGGATTTTTGTATACGATGATCCTTCCGCCTTATTCTGCCCCGGACGAGGCAAAACACTTTGCCACGGTGTATTATTATACAAATCCTTCCGGAGCGGAAGAATTGCTGGATGACAGAGGAAAGACCATCGTACGGGAGACTGACCTTGTTTTAAACCACATGGATAATTATAAACCTGATGCGGCCACTTACGAGGCGATAAAGAAGGAGCTTATTTCGCCGGAGGTATCCCTTAAAAGTGCCGGGTATTTTGATAATCCTCTTTCCGTACCTCCTACTTCTTATATTCCCCAGGAGATAGGCGGACTGATAGGCAGGATATTCGGGCTCTCGGGAGTTTTAACACTCTATCTGATGAAGGTATGCATGCTTATAGCGGCAGCAGTTTTAGGGTATTTTACCATCAAGATTGCTCCCGTGGGTAAGATGATATTTTTTGCTCTTTATTTTACCCCAATGGTACTGGCTCTCATGACTTCAGCTAATTATGATTCAAGCGTGGATTCATTGGCCTTTTTGATAATTGCATATATCCTTAAGCTAAAATACGAGAATGAGAAAGTCGGAATAAAGGAATATGTACCACTCCTTGTCCTTTCCCTGATCATGGTGCCCATCAAGGTTGTATACATTCTTGTAATTTTTGCCGTATTTGTTATTCCTGTATCTAAGTTTGGCAGCAGGAGGAATTATCTGCTTATGAACGGCGGACTGATCCTTATTAACGCTGTTGTCCTTCTTGCTATCAGAATATCATCCATCAGATACATAGTAGTTGAAGGAGGCGGAGGAACGGCAAATGTTCACTGGACCCTGGGACAGATTCTTTCGAATATTCCCAGAGCATGCGTGGTTTTTGCCCAGTCATTTTTCAAAGAGATATCATTTTATTATGATACCATGATCGGGCAGAGGCTGGGATGGCTTGAACTTATGGTTCCAAGCATAATTATTACATGTTTTTCCCTTGTGATATTCATGTGTGTCTTTTCTAAGACGGCTTCGGAGAAGGAATACGAGGCGCCCCTTAAGGAACGGATTATTTACATCCTGATCTTTCTGGCTGTTTACTGCGGGGTTATGCTTGCGCTCTGGCTTGATTTCACATCTGCCGGAAGTGAGGTTATTGAAGGAGTTCAGGGACGATATTTTATTCCGGCACTGCCTCTTTTGCTGCTGGCTTTAAAGGGCAAAGGTTTTGTCTTTGACGAGAGGATAATAAGGTGGGTACCGGTTGCCCTGGTTTCATTTAATATTTTCACTCTGGGGGCTGTATTTGAGCAGATTGTCTGCAGATAGAATAAGGGAAGGTATAATTTTCCGAATGTTTGATTTGTTATATTGCTTTTTTGTAAAGCCTATTGAACTTGTTGTAGAGATTATTTTTATAGTAATGTATAAGGCTTTCTCGAATGCCGGGATTGCCATTGTGTTTGTGAGCATCCTTATACAGCTTCTTGTGCTTCCCATGTATCGGAAGTCTGATGCCCTGCAGGAGGAAGAGCGAAACAAACAGCTTAAGATGAAGCCCTGGGTAGATCATATAAAGAAGACCTTTAAGGGTGACGAGAGATTTATGATGCTTCAGGCGTATTACAGGGAGGTGGGGTATAAGCCCGCCCATGCCATAAAGGGCTCATTGTCCCTCCTGCTTCAGATTCCTTTTTTTATTGCTGCATATAATTATCTTTCCAATCTATATGTCTTAGAGGGGGCATCCTTTCTGGGTATCCGGAATCTGTCCGCACCGGACGGGATATTGTCCCTTGCAGGTTTTACTCTTAATCTGCTCCCGATCTTAATGACGATATTTAATATAATATCCGGGATTATTTATACCAGAGGATTTCCCATAAAGGATAAGATCCAGACTTACGGACTGGCTCTTATCTTCCTTGTGGTGCTCTATAATTGCCCTGCGGGCCTGGTGCTTTACTGGACTTTGAATAACCTCTTCTCTCTGGGGAAGAATATTGTTATGCGAATCATTAAGAAAGGCCGGGAGGCTAAGGATAGTGCTTCGGCTGTTTTCGAGGCTTCGGAGCCTAATTTTTCCCATGTCTTTACCCTTAGTACGGTGGTTCTTACCCTTCTTATGGGCGGGATTATACCCCTGGCGGTGGTTAGTTCATCTCCTTCGGAATTCGTAAGCGTATCCTACGGTCCCATTGGGCTGGTCCTTCGTTCCCTAGCCGTATACGCAGGAGTATTTCTCTTATGGTGCAGAGTGTTTTATATACTGTCCTCTGAGAAGGGCAAGAGGATTATGACTTATATCGCTGCCATATTATCAGTGGCTGCGACGGTTAACTTCTATTGTTTCGGAAGACATCTGGGGACCATGTCAACATTTCTTGTTTATGATGATGAACCCTCATTTGAGGCGGGATATAAGCTCCTTAGCATTGTTTTGCTGTTGGTAATATCATTTGCGGTGATCATTATACTGAAGAAGAAAGGCATTGTGTTAAAGAGGCTTTTGCAAGCAGGGGTGAGTGCTTTTTGTGTGCTGATTCTCGTGGGCGGGTATGAAACCATGACTCATCTTCCGGAGAATATGACGCCGGAATATGTTGATTACCGGCAGATCCTGCCCCTTAGCAAAAACGGAAAAAACGTGATCATTCTTATGCTGGATAGGGCCATGGCATCCTATGTGCCTTACATTATAAATGAGAAGCCACAGCTTAAAGAAGTCTTCGACGGGTTTAAGTATTATCCAAATACCCTTTCCTATGCAACTATTACCAATATGGCTGCAGGACCGCTGTTCGGAGGGTATGAGTATGTGCCGACAAAGGTAAATGAGAGAAAAGAGGAGAGTCTGGAATCCAAGCATAATGAAGCATTGACAGTACTGCCTAAGCTTTTTCTCGATAATGACTTTGAAGTGGTGGTGACTGACCCTCCATATGCAGGCTATAATCCGGTTCCCGACATTTCCATTTATGACAGCTATAAGACGCAGGGGAAGGGCCTTACTGCCTACAGGCTGGACGGAAAATACGCAGCGGAGGAGCGCAAACTCTACAGTTCATATTACGAGAGCAAGCAGAAGCGGAGTTTCCTGTTTTACAGTGCCATGAGGGCCTGTCCCCCTGCTGTGCAGATGATGATCTACGATCATGGCAATTACAGGGATCTTGAGCCGGAGATGACTTTAGAACAGGGATTTATCAATAATTTCACCGTACTTGACAGCCTCCCGGCCATTACCAGGGTGAAGGACGATGACAGCAACAATTTCCTTATGATGCAAAACGAGACCACTCATGCCCCTGTTTATCTGCAATATCCCGGCTATGAACCGGTGGTTAGGATCAAGGGGCCGGTTGCGGGGGATATAAGCAGGTTTACCCTAAATGGCATTGAGTGCCGGATGAGCGAGCCCCTGCAGATCATGCATTATGACGTGAATATGGCGGCTCTGCTGGCTGTGGGCAGATGGCTGGATTACATGAAGGAGCAGGGTGTATACGATAACACTCGTATTATCATTGCTGCGGATCACGGACGGGATATGAAATCATTTGACAGTATGATCATAAATGACGGGGTACATCCCGAGGAGGACATAGAATCCTTTAATCCCTTATTTATGGTGAAAGATTTTAATGCAAAAGGCTTTAGTGTTTCAGGTGAATTCATGACAAATGCCGACGCTCCGGCCATTGCTGTAGAGGGCCTGGTGGATGATCCGGTGAATCCTTTTACCGGTAAAAAGATTACAAATGAGGATAAATTCAAGGGACCACAGCTGATTAATACCTCACATCACTGGGAGATCGACAAGAATAACGGAAATGTGTTTGATACCTCAGACGGATTCTGGTATTCGGTAAAGAGTGATATGCGGGACCCGAAGAATTGGGAATGCATTGGTCCATAAGGACTATAATTTTAGGTTGACGAACGCTAAAATTATGGTATAATAGGCAATGTGTTAAATCACAAAATCCTTCGACACGAAGGGAGGTTAGGGTGAGAATATGTCTAACGTAATCGTTAAAGAGAACGAAACTCTGGACAGCGCTCTTCGCAGATTTAAGAGAAACTGTGCGAAGGCAGGTATCCAGCAGGAGATTCGTAAAAGAGAGCATTATGAGAAGCCGAGTGTTAAGCGTAAGAAGAAATCAGAGGCAGCTCGTAAGCGTAAATATAACTAAGAGTTTAAAGGCAGGTGACTTGTGTTGCCTGCTTTTTCTTGTGGTATAATAGATAACATGCAAAGTATGATAGAAAAGATTAAGCGAAAAATATGGAATTCACGTAAATTTAGGCGGTTTGGCTCGGACAGTTTTCCCACGGAGAAGGAGCGGGAGGCACTTTCACAGGATTCTTTTGAGTTTAAACCGAAGTTTTCCATCCTGACCCCTCTTTATAACACGCCGGAAGAGTTTTTATATGAGATGATCATGTCCGTTATGGGCCAGACTTACGGCAATTTTGAGCTGTGTCTGGCGGACGGGTCTGATTCTTCACACTCTTACGTGGGGCGGATCTGCCGGGCTCTGGCGGAGAAAGACGGGCGTATTATATATAAAAAACTTGAGAAAAATGAGGGTATCTCCGGGAATACCAATGAGTGCGTTAAGATGGCGACCGGGGATTATATCGGCTTGTTGGACCACGATGACGTGCTTCACCCCTGCGCCCTGTTTGAATACGCCAAGGCCATAAATGAAAGAGGAGGGGACTTTTTATACTCTGACGAGGTCACCTTCGGCAGGGGTGATGTTAATCATATTCAGACTGTGTTTTTTAAGCCGGATTTTGCTATAGACAATCTCCGGGCAAATAATTATATCTGCCATTTTACCTGCTTTAAAGGGAGTCTGCTCTCCGGCATGGAGCTTTTTAGAAAGGAGTATGACGGTAGTCAGGACCATGACATGGTACTCAGGCTTGTGGCAAAGGCAGAAAGCATTATCCATGTGCCCAAAGTCCTGTATTACTGGAGGGCAGCCGCCGGGTCTACGGCTAAGGACATTTCCGCCAAGGAATATGCCGTGGATGCAGGAGTCCGGGCTGTTTCAGATCATTTGAAAGAAGGCGGCTTTGAGGGCTTTGAAGTGACTTCTGTGGGGGCCGTGCCTACCATTTACAGGGTTGATTATAAGGTGGAGGCTTCTTCGGAGGATTTTCTGACTCTTATGGATGAGGGCTGTCGGCCGGTTACCCTCGATTGGCAGGAGAAGCTTCTTATGTACGCTCAGCGAGAGGATGTGGGGGCTGTAGGTGCCCTGATTCGAAATACCGACGGATCTGTTAAGTCTGCAGGACTGGTCCTTGGAATGGGAAGTGCAGGGACTGTGGGACATTTATTCGCCGGAACAGCGAAGGATCAGATAGGTTATCTGGGACAATTGCTTTTTGCCAGAAATGTAAGTGCTATAAGCGGACTCTGTATGATGGTCAGCAAAAGCAAGTTTGAAGAGGTCGGTGGATTTGACGAGAGATTCACCGGGGATTTGAAGTTTGCGGACCTGTGTCTTAAGCTTAGGGCAAAGGGTTACTTAAATGTGTGGACACCATTTGCAGAGATTGTTTATAATAATAGTGACGGGGATATCCCGGGGCCGGCTTTGGATGAAGAGGCAGCGGCCTTTATGGAAAAATGGGGAGAGGTTCTCGCTTCCGGAGACCCCTACTACAACCCCAATCTGTCACTTGATTATCAAGATTGCAGGATAAAAGAATGAAAAAGACTTTAGAAAAGATTTTCTCACGGCTTTTTATGGTGGGCATAGCCATTTTGCTGCAGATTCTTTGGATCTGCGCGGCTTTGTTTATCTTAAGCCGCTTCTATACCTTCATAAATATAGTCTTTATGGTCCTCAGCGTCATTATGGTTTTTCGGATGCTTATTAAATGGGACTATAATCCTTCTTATGTGCTGGCCTGGGCGGTGCCCATGCTGGTATTTCCCGTGTTCGGACTAACCATATATTTTCTCTTCGGCAGGGCCAGTCTTACCCGGAAGAAGAGGAGAAGGTATGCCCAGATCAACAAGAAATATCTGGATTATCTGCCCATTTTCAATGAAGGAAAAGTGGAAGAGGAGGATTGTGCTAAGTTATTGGATGAATCCGCGGCCTGCCAGACGGGCTATATTTCCAAGTGGGCGGGCTATCCCCTGTGGGAGAACACTTACACCAAATACTACGAGTCCGGGGAAGTGATGTTTCCGGACATGCTGGAAGAACTTAAGAAAGCCAAGCATTTTATCTACATGGAATTTTTCATCATAAATATGGGTGTGATGTGGGATTCCGTGCTGGAGATCTTGGAGCAGAAGGTCAAGGAGGGCGTGGACGTGCGCCTGACTTACGACGATGTGGGGTCCATCAGTTATCTGCCGGCCCACTATTACAAGGTCTTGCAGTCCAAGGGCATCAAATGCGCCGCATTTAACCCTTTCAGACCTGTAATGTCTGTTATAATGAATAACAGGAACCATCGAAAGATCCTGGTAATCGACGGTCACACCGCCTTTACCGGGGGGATTAACCTGTCGGACGAGTATATTAATGCTATAGTTCGTTTCGGTTACTGGAAGGACACGGGCATTATGCTGAAAGGCCCGGCGGTGTGGTCATTTACATTGATGTTCCTTAGTATGTGGGAGTACATCACGGATGTGGAGACCACGGAAGAAGAGATAAGGAAATATACTCCAAATGAACCATTGGGGACGGTTCCGGTGGCTCATATTTCTTCCCCAGGGTATGTGCAGCCCTACTGCGACTCCCCTCTGGATAAGGAATACATCGGGGAGAACGTTTACCGGAACATCATTTCCAGGGCAAAGCGTTATTGCTACATTTACACCCCTTATCTCATCATCGGAAATGAGATGATGACCACCCTTTGTATCGCGGCCAAGTCCGGGGTGGACATAAGGATCATTACTCCGGAGATTCCCGACAAACCCACGGTGTATATGCTGACCCAGTCCTACTATGAGCGGCTTATTAAGGCCGGGATCAAGGTCTACCAGTTTACGCCGGGATTTATTCATGCAAAATGTTTTGTCTGCGATGATGAGATAGCTACAGTGGGGTCCATTAATCTGGACTTTCGGAGTTTATATATGCATTTTGAGTGCGGTGTCTGGCTCTATAAGACGGATACGGTCATGGCTGTGAAGAAGGACTTTTTGGAGACTCAGGAGAAGAGCCGTATGATCGACCTGGAATTCTGCCGGAACAAACCATTGATTCGCAGAGCCGCACAAGCATTCTTACGTTTATTTGCGCCGGTGCTTTAGTGAGTCAGTAGGGAAGGTATAAGTTATGGATATTTTATTGGGGGTAATAGTTGTAATTTTAATAATTGCTATGCTGCTTGTGCGGGAGATTTTTATTTTCCGCGTGACTGACTATGTCTACCGGACCCCCAAGGTGGATCCGGAGGGGCTGAAAGTGGCTGTTCTTGCTGACCTTCACGGGAAGATCTACGGGGGAGATAATGGGAAGATCTACCGGGATATTGCCAGAGCCAAGCCTGATGTGATAATATGTGCCGGTGACATGATCACCGCCAGATGGGACGCCAGGTTCAACGGATATTTCAGCAATGATGAGTTTTACTCGGAGAACAGAGGCTTTCAGGAGACCATTCGTCTGCTGGCCAGGCTGACCAAGATCTGCCCCGTTTATTTCGGAAACGGCAACCACGAGTCCAGGCTCTATCGCCGCCGGGAGAAGTTCGGCAGCGCCTATGAGGAGTTCTGCCAGATCCTATCCCATATCGGAGTCCGCCTCCTGTCCAATAAGATGGAAGAGGTCCTGATAAACGGAACACCGGTCTGCATATACGGCCTTGATATAGAGCGTGAATATTATAAAAGAGTTGAAAAGATAGTGATGGACCCGGCTTATGTGACTTCCAAGCTGGGGAAGGCTGAGAACAGTAATCCCGGCATTAACATCCTTATAGCTCATAATCCCGAGTATTTCGAGGCTTACGAGGCCTGGGGAGCAGATGTTACATTTTCCGGGCATTTACACGGCGGAATGATCCGTATCCCCGGCATCGGCGGCATCATATCCCCTCAGCTGCGTTTCTTCCCCAGATATAGCGGGGGCATTTATTTCAAAAACGGCCACTGCGAAGTGGTAAGTAAGGGCATCGGCACCCACGGCGTGGACCTGCGGGTCTTCAACCGGGCGGAGATCGTGATGCTCACTATAGAAAGGTAATAGTATGGGAATTCCCGTAAAACTGCAGGTCTTCGAAGGACCCCTTGACTTACTCCTTCATTTGATCGACAAAAACAAAATAGACATCTACGACATCCCCATTGCGGAGATCACCGAGCAGTACCTGGAGTACATAAAACAGATGCAAGAGGCGGACTTGGACATCATGAGCGAATTTCTTGTGATGGCGGCCACCTTGCTTGATATTAAGTCGAAAATGCTCCTGCCCAAGCAGGTGGATGACGAGGGCGAGGAGATCGACCCCAGAGCCGAGCTGGTGGAGAAGCTGCTGGAATACAAGATGTACAAATATATCTCCTACGACCTTAAGGACAGGGCCATGGACGCTGAGCACGTGCTCTACAAGGAGTCCACGGTGCCTAAGGAGATCCTGGATTACGAGGAGCCGGTGGACGTTAAGGCCCTGCTGGACGGGGTGACTTTGACCAAGTTAAACGACCTCTATAAGACTTTAATGAGGCGCCAGGCCGGCCGTGTGGATCCGGTTCGAAGCAAATTCGGCACCATTGAGAAGGAAGAGTTCTCTGTGGAGGACAAGACCGTCTTTATCGAGGCCTATTTTAACGAGCACGAAACCTGCTTTTTTACGGATCTCTTAAGTGAAAATGCGGGGAGGATCGAGATAATCGTGTCCTTCCTTGTTATCCTGGAGATGATCAAAGGGGGCAAGGTGAAGGTGGAGCAGAAGGACATTTTCGGGGATATACTACTTACGAGGGTTGGATAATGGATAATACAAAGAAAGCAGCCATAGAGGCCATACTTTTTACATTCGGGTCGGCGGTGGAATTAGATAAGATCGCCGCTGCAGTGGAGTTAGAGACGGCGGAAGCCAAGGCTCTTATAGAAGAACTGGCAAAGGAATACGACGAGACCGGCCGGGGCATGAAGATCATCGAGCTGGAGGGCTCCTATCAGATGTGCACCAGGGACGAGATGTACGACTATCTCATCAGGATAGCCAAGCAGCCCAAGAAGTTCATACTAACAGATGTGCTCTTAGAGACCCTGTCCATCATTGCATACAAGCAGCCCGTGACCAAGGGGGAGATCGAGAAGATCCGCGGGGTTTCCTGCGACCACTCCGTAAATAAGCTCATTGAGTACAACCTGGTAAAAGAGGTGGGGAGGCTTAATGTGCCGGGACGGCCCATTTTACTTGGAACTACCGAGGAATTCCTGCGCTCTTTCGGACTTTCGGGCATCGATGACCTGCCGGAGTTTAATCCCGACATGGTAAATGAGTTTAAAAATCAGGCAGAACAGGAAGTTCAGTTAAGACTGGATATTTAAGTAAAAAGGTGGTATAATACATTCTTGTGAACGGCTTGGAGCCGGGGGACATGGAGGGGTATATATGGATGCACAAACTAAGGCGAATTTAGAGGCATGCGGTGTTGATCTTAAGGTTACCATGGAGCGTTTCATGGGAAGAGAGGAGCTGCTATTTAAGTTCTTAAAGAAGTTTGAGAATGATGAGAGCTACAAGAGCCTGGTAGGGGCTATGGAGGATAAGCAGTTCGAGGCGGCATTTTCCCATGCCCACACTTTAAAGGGTGTTGCGGCTAATCTGGGGCTGGGGAACCTGGCGAACAGTGCCTCGGACCTTACGGAGAAACTTCGGGCCAAGGATTATACCGGTTATGAGGGCATGGTTGAGGCTATCAAGAAGGATTATGCCGAGGCTATGGATATGATTGCAAAATTGTAAAAATATTGACAATTAGTACTTTTGTGATATAATAGTGCACATAATTAACTGAATAAGTCATTTCATTTTCAGAATCCTTATTCTTTTGTGAGGATTTTGGATTAGAAGGAATCCGGTGTGAATCCGGAGCTTAACCGTAAGCTGTATGCATATGAGAGGTTCGATGGGTGTAAGCCGCCATTGTGCAAAGCATGAGAAGGTTGTCGAACCTCGCAGACATGTGTCTATAGTATGTGAGCCAGAATACTTGATGCGATGCGATTTATAAAAAACATGGGAATTACTGCGGCCATTTTTGCACCGCAGAATTTTTTTGAGGAGACAGGGGACGGTTTCCTGAAGAGGTCAAGTATGAAAAACGGTTTAGAAGATAAATTCGTAATTAAAGATAATAAGAAGCTTCAGATGGGTTATACCACCGGGTCCTGCGCCACCGGAGCGGCCAAGGCGGCCACCACCATGCTGTTGACCGGCCGGGATGTGGACTACGTCCAGCTTATGACACCCAAGGGCATAGAACTCACCCTGGAGATTAAAGAAAAAGAGCGGGGAGAGGGCTACGTCAAATGTGCCGTGGAGAAGTTCTCCGGAGACGACCCCGATGTTACCAACGGCGCTTTAGTCTATGCTAAGGTGAGCAAGACCAACGAATCCGGCCTTGATAACAAGGTCAACATCGACGGCGGTGAGGGAGTCGGCAGGGTTACCAAGCCGGGACTTGACCAGCCCGTAGGGAATGCGGCCATTAATCATGTCCCCAGGGAAATGATTACCGCAAATGTAAAAGAGATATGTGAAGATTTTGAATATTTCGGTGATATAGATGTGGAGATATCTATTCCCGCAGGCATAGAACTTGCAAAGAAGACCTTTAACCCGAGACTTGGAATACAGGGGGGTATTTCAATTCTCGGCACCAGCGGGATAGTAGAGCCCATGAGCGAGGATGCCCTTATAGCTTCCATTAAGGCGGAGATGTCCATGAAGGTCTCCGAAGGGGCGCAGTACCTCCTTATTACTCCGGGCAATTACGGGACGAATTATCTCACCACGGCCCTGCCCTTAGAGTCAAAAAAGGCTGTGAAATGCAGCAACTACATCGGCAAGACCATTGACATGGCCATTGAACTGGGGGCCAAGGGGATCCTTTTCGTAGGCCACTTCGGCAAGTTTGTTAAGCTGGCCGGGGGCGTTATGAACACCCATTCCCGTTACGCAGACTGCCGTATGGAGATCATCGCGGCTAACGGCCTTAAGGTGGGAGTGCCAAATGACCTATTGAAGAAGGTTATGGACTGTGTTACAACTGATGATGCTGTGGAATTGTTGAAGGACGCAGGTTATCTGGAAGCAGTGATGGAGCCCATTATGAAGAAAATGCTCTTTTATGTCAGCAACAGGGCCTACGGCAATTTAAAGATCGGCATCATTACATTTTCAAATGTTCACGGAGAGCTGGGAAAGGCCGGGGACGTGGACGAACTCATTTCACTAATCGGTTAATACAGACAGGTATATGTCTTTATTATAAACAAGCAAATCATTTTTTAAGGAGGAATTATAATGAGAAGATTCGGTTCATTTGCAGCCGCTGCAGTACTTACATTTTCACTGGTGCTCGCAGGCTGCGGTAACTCTGGCGGTGCAGCATCAAGTTCAGCAGCTAAATCATCAGCTGCATCATCAGCAGCGTCATCTGCAGCAGGTTCATCAGCAGCAGCTACAGACGATAAGGCAGCTGCAGACAACGTAGCAAAACTTATCGACGCTATCTATGTTCAGGAAGCTAATGACAAGACAGACGAGCAGTGCAAGGCTGCCAAGGAAGCCTGGGACAAGCTTACTGACAAGCAGAAAGAGATGGTTAAGGGCGAGGAGGCAAGCCCCGATTACTTCGGCAAAGATACAGGAGATGCTTCTAAGGATGATCCTTTAAACAAGGACAACATCGGCGACAAGGAGATCCTGGTTGTATCATTTGGTACATCATTTAACGACAGCCGTGCTACCGATATCGGCGGCATCGAGAAGGCTATCGCAGCTGCTAACAAGGATTGGCAGGTAAGAAGAGCATTTACGGCTCAGATCATCATTAATCACGTTAATGCAAGAGACGGCGAGAAGATCGACAACATGGATCAGGCATTACAGCGTGCTATCAAGAGCGGTGTTAAGACCCTGGTTGTTCAGCCTACACACCTTATGCACGGTGCTGAGTATGACGAGCTGGTAGCAGCTATCGATAAGGTTAAGGATAAATTCCAGAAGGTATCTATCGCTGAGCCCTTACTTGGACCTGTAGGTAAGAATGCAGAAGAGATTAATAATGACAAGCAGACAGTAGCTAAGGCTGTTGTTGCAGAGACAGCTAAGACAGCAGGTTTTGCAGATGCAAATGATGCAGCTTCAAAGGGCACCGCATTTGTATTTATGGGACATGGAACCAGCCACAATGCTAAGGTTACATATTCTCAGATGCAGACACAGATGAATAAGCTTGGCTACAAGAACGTATTCATCGGTACTGTTGAGGGTGAGCCGGAAGAGACAGCATGCAAGGCAGTTATCGAAGCAGTTAAGAAGGCAGGATACAAGAACGTTATCCTTCGTCCTCTTATGGTAGTTGCCGGCGATCACGCTAACAACGATATGGCTGATCCCGAAGATCCGGAGTCATGGGTTTCACAGTTTACGGCTGCTAAGGCTTTTGACAAGATCGACACACAGATCGCAGGTCTTGGAAGAATTGCAGACGTACAGAAGCTTTATGTTGCACATACAGCAGCAGCACTTAAGTAAGATAAGAAAAATTTTTTGACCCCTTGGGGACGGGGTTAGTGGCTCATTTTTGAAAGATGAACCACTAACCCCGTCCCCAAAGGTTCATTTTGGAGGAATTTAAAAATGAGGAAAATCAGTTCATTTGCGGTGGCAGCCTTACTTGCCGTCGGCCTGGTCCTTAGCGGCTGCGGCGGGTCAGGGGCACCTGCATCAAGCTCTGCAGCGGGAAGCTCTGCGGCTTCATCGGCTGCTTCATCAGCAGCGGCTGACAAGAAGATCGACTTAAAAGACGGCACATATACCGCCAAATTCACTACGGACAGCACCATGTTCCATGTAAATGAGGTATATAAGGACCGGGGAACATTAACGGTTAAGGATGGCAAGGCCACCCTTCATGTAACTCTGGCTTCTACATCCATAGTTAAGCTCTTTGTGGGAAGTGCCGAGGATGCCCAGAAAGACGGGGCTAAGCTTCTGGAGGGCAAGGAAGAAGCGGTTAAGTACCCGGATGGAACCTCAGAAAAGGCATTTGCCTTTGATATCCCCGTTCCCGTTATCGACGCGGAATTTGACTGCGCACTGGTAGGAACCAAGGGAAAATGGTATGATCATAAGGTGAAGGTCTCCGACGTTAAAGAAGGTACCCTTGATTCCGACGGAGCTCTTAACACTGCTACCGGCATAAAGGACGGGGAATACAAGATAGACCTTACCTGCGAAGGAGGTACCGGTAAAGGCGGCGTTGAAAGCGCTGTACTTATTGTAAAAGACTCTAAGCTCACCGCTAAGCTTATTATGTCCAGTGACAAGTATACTAAAATGGTTGTAGACGGCCAGACCTATCAGAACAAGCCCGAAGGGGGCAAGTCTACATTTACCGTTCCCGTTAGCCTTGATAACGGAATCGCTGTTAAGGCTACTACCGAAGCAATGTCCACACCCCACGATGTGGATTACACCGTAACACTCAACTCCGGATCACTCCCGTCATCCGCTATGAAATAGTCAGAATTTTTATGAGAAGATTATTAAGATTAACAACAATTATATTATGTATCAGCATGCTGGCGGGCTGCGGGGCAGGGGCCCCGTCCGGGGGCTCCGGTGCTTCCGACTCATCCAAGGACTTAGCAGGCCTTAAATACACCGACAGCGTGGAGTTTAAATACGCCACCATGGCCACCATCGATAATTTCGAAGGCGGTTACAGGTTGATTTCTACCGCAGAAAAGGATAAACTTCTAATAGTACCTGAAGGTAAGGAAGCACCCGGGAATCTGCCAAAGGATATTAATGTGTTAAAGGCACCGGCGGATAAGCTGTATCTGGCGGCATCTTCAGCCATGGCCCTTTTTAATGCCGTGGACGCCGTGGATAATATATCCCTTTCAGGCATTTCCGGGGAATGGTACATCGATAAGGCCGAAGAGAATTTAAAGAGCGGTAAGATGAAATTCGCCGGAAAATACTCTGCACCGGATTATGAACTCATGGTATCTTCCGGCTGCCAGCTGGCTATCGAGTCCACCATGATCTATCATTCTCCCGATATTATGGAGAAGCTTAAAGAACTGGGGATCCCGGTATTTGTAGACCTTGCCAGCCGCGAAAGCAACCCCCTGGGACGTATGGAGTGGGTTAAGGTCTATGGGGCCATGACGGACCATCTGGATAAGGCCGAAGCCTTCTTTAAAGAGAAGACTGCCGAGGTTGAGAAGATAGCCGGTCAGGAGAAGACCGGGAAGAAGGTGGCTTTCGTCAGCATTAATTCTTCAGGACTGGCAGTTGTACGTAAATCCAAGGACTATGTTCCCGCCATGATAGATATCGCCGGGGGCAAGTACATTTTCGAGGGTCTTGGGGACGATACCGATGCCCTTTCCACCATGAACATGACCCTGGAAGAGTTCTACCATAAGGCCATGGATGTGGACGTTATCATTTACAACAGCACCATCGAAGGGGAGATGAACTCCATCTCGGACCTGGTGGCTAAAGCCGGGATCTTCGCGGACCTTAAGGCTGTTAAGGAGGGTAACGTATGGTGTACCTCCAAGAATATGTACCAGGCCACGGACTCCATCGCGGATATCATCGTGGACATGCGGGCCATATTCGCGGGAGATTCCGAAGGAATAAAAAAATTAAAGTATATTAAGAAGTTGAATTAAATATATTTGAGGAGAATAAATGAGCAACAATGATGCGAAGAGGATCGGCAGATACACCCTGGTGTTTCTCGTACTGATAGCGGCCTTCGCTGCCATCATCGTCTTGAATATCACCATCGGAAGTGTTGATATATCTGCCGAAGATATTATCAAGATCTTATTCGGCGGTCCCAATGACAGCACCCAATACGGTATTATCTGGAAGATAAGGATGCCCCGTGTATTTATGGCGGCTATCCTGGGCGGAGCCTTGTCTCTTGCAGGTTTCCTCCTCCAGACCTTCTTTGCAAATCCCATCGCCGGACCCTACATTCTGGGTATTTCTTCGGGAGCTAAGCTTTTTGTATCATTTGCCATGATCGTCGTTACCCAGCTGGTGGGCCATGTAGGCTCTGCAGAGCTGATCATCGCAGCATTTGCGGGATCTCTCGCCTCCATCGGCTTCGTTCTTTTGGTGTCGCGAAAAGTTCCCAGCATGTCCATGCTTTTAGTGGCGGGGATTATGATAGGCTATATCTGCACCGCCATTACCGATTTTGTGGTAACATTTGCGGCGGATTCCGACATCGTTAACCTGCATAACTGGTCTAAGGGGTCATTTTCGGGTATGGCCTGGGGCAACGTCTACATTGCATTTTTCGTAGTAATGATCACTTCTGTGGTGGTCTTCTTCTTATCTAAACCTATTGGAGCTTTTCAACTTGGTGAGGCTTACGCCCAGAGCATGGGAGTTAACATCCGGGTATTTAAGGTTGTTCTCATCCTGCTCTCCAGCGTGCTTTCGGCCTGCGTCACGGCCTTTGCCGGACCGATCTCCTTTGTGGGAATAGCCGTTCCTCACGTGATTCAACTGTTTCTTAAGACATCCAAACCAATAGTGGTTATACCGGCGGTTTTCCTTGGGGGAAGCGTATTCTGTATGGGCTGCGACCTGATCGCCAGAACGGTCTTCTCGCCTTCGGAGCTTTCCATCAGTACCGTGACCTCCATCTTTGGCGCACCTATTGTTATTTGGATGATTATTAAGCGGCAGAAGAAATGAGGTGCCTATGAGCGATTCTTATTTTGAAATGACGGATCTGACTGTAGGCTATAACGGAAAGCCTCTGATCCGTGACATTAACTTAGAACTTGAGCGGGGTCAGATTCTGACCCTTATCGGACCCAACGGTTCGGGTAAATCCACAATTTTAAAGAGTATAAGCCAGCATTTGCCCATCATTTCCGGAAGCGTGTCCATCGAAGGGGATGATATGGAGGAAATGAGCTACAAGGAACTGTCTACCAAGGTAGCAGTGGTGCTTACCACCAGACCCAAGGTGGAGCTTATGACCTGCCGTGACGTGGTGGCTACAGGGCGTTACCCCTACACCGGACGACTTGGCATTTTATCCAAGGAAGATAATATAAAAGTGGATACTGCCATTAAGCTGGTTCATGCTGAAGAGGTTGCGGATAAGGATTTCTCTGCCATCAGTGACGGCCAGAGACAGAGGGTTATGCTTGCAAGAGCCATCTGTCAGGACCCGGAGATCATTATCTTAGACGAGCCCACATCATTTCTTGATATTAAGCATAAGTTAGAGCTTTTAGACATCCTTCGTGACATGGCGGAGAACAAGAATATCCTTGTAATTATGTCCCTTCACGAGATAGACCTGGCACAGAAGATTTCTGATATTATTCTCTGTGTTAAGGGGGACCATACAGCAGTTATCGGGTCTCCCGCGGAGATCTTTACCCATGACGGGATCATTAATCTATATGACATTAAGAAGGGCAGTTATAACGAGCATTTCGGAAGCGTGGAGCTTCCTGCTCCCGTGGGCGAACCGGACATTTTCGTTATAGCCGGAGGAGGTACGGGAGTTGAACTCTTCCGGGAATTCCAGAAGAAAAAGATCCCCTTCTACACCGGCGTCCTTCATACCGATGATATAGATTATCAGGTGGCCAAGGACTTAGCCGCCGGAGTGGTGGGATGCAGGCCCTTTAGGGAGATATCCCAGGAGGAGTACAAGGCGGCAGAGCTTATGATGCTGTCCTGTTCAAGGGTTTATTACACCGGGGTGGATTTCGGCATCACCAACAGGCTGAACAAGAGGTTGCTGGATGTGGCCAAAGCCGAAGGAAAGATCCTGGAGGGCGAAGAAAGGATAAATATCATATAGGAGGTTAGAAAATGATTCATTTTGTTGGCGCGGGGTCAGGTGCCCCTGATCTTATAACACTTAGAGGAAAGAAGTTCTTAGAAGAGGCGGATGTTATCATTTACGCCGGATCCCTGGTTAATCCCGCACTTCTTGATTACAAGAAGGAGGGTTGCAAGGTTTTCGACTCAGCGGTTATGACCCTGGAGGAAGTTATTGAGGAAATGAAGAAGGCGGAAAGTGCCGGGCTTATGACCGTACGCCTTCACACCGGAGATCCCTGCATCTACGGTGCCATAAGAGAGCAAATGGACGAGCTGGACAAACTTGGGTTTGAGTACGACACTACTCCCGGAGTCAGCGCATTCTGCGGCGCTGCATCAGCTCTTAATCTTGAATATACCCTGCCTAATGTATCACAGTCCGTGATCATTACCAGAATGGCAGGCCGCACTCCGGTGCCGGAGCGGGAGTCTATCAGAAGCTTTGCGGCTCATCAGGCATCCATGGTTGTTTTCCTTAGTACAGGACTTTTGGAGGAACTCTCCAAGGAGCTTATCGCCGGGGGCTACAAGCCCGATACTCCGGCAGCTATCGTTTACAAGGCAACATGGCCGGACCAGAAGAAATTTATCTGTACCGTAGGCACATTGGCTCAGACAGCCAAGGAGAACAACATTACAAAAACCGCTCTGATGCTCATCGGGGACGCTGTAACCCATACCAATTATGACAGATCAGAGCTTTACAATCCGGCATTTACCACGGAATTCCGCGAGGCGTCTAAATGAGTAAAAGAGTTGCCATAGTTGCCTTTACGGCTTCAGGCAAGGAACGAATAGAGGAATTAAAAGAGGCTTTCGCGAAGATCAGCAGGGAGTCCGGGGAAGAGTGGATCGTAAATGAAACCTTCAAGCCGGGAGCCCTTAAAGGCTGGTGCTTAGATGCCTTCACCAAAAATGATGCATTAATCTTCGTATCTGCCTTAGGGATAGCGGTGCGGACAATAGCCCCCTTCCTGGTTAAGAAGACGGTGGACCCGGCAGTGCTGGTTATGGACGATATGGGTGAGAACATCATTTCCGTCTTATCCGGCCATATAGGCGGGGCAAATGAGCTGACCCTGGAGCTTTCCCGGCATCTTGGGGCCCATCCCGTTATCACCACATCTTCGGATGTTCACGGCAAGCTGGCCGTTGATTCCTGGGCGGTTAAGAATAATCTGGTGCTCACGGACATGGAAGCAGCCAAGAAGGTGGCCATGGAGATCGTTGAAGGCCGAAAGGTGGGCTTATATTGCGACTGCGAGATTAAGGGTCAGATTCCTTCGGAGCTGGTTTTGCTGGACGGTGAAAATGATGCATCGGGGATTAACTGGTGCATAGTGGTCTCAGATCGAAAGCTTACTTCCGTACCCGCATTTTCAAGGGAATTAAACATTATGTGGCTTATCCCTAAGGTGAATGTGCTGGGGATCGGATGCAAGAAGGGCAAGGCCATGGGGGATATAAGAGATGGCGTCGAGGGCGTTTTAAAGGATGCGGGCATCGACATAAGAAGCGTCACATCCATCGCCTCCATAGATCTGAAAGCTCGTGAAGATGGGCTTTTAGCCTTCGCGGAAAGCCTGGATGTCCCGGCCGATTTCTATTCGGAAGAAGATTTGAAAAATGTACCCGGAAAGTTTGAATTTTCGGGCTTTGTACAGGATATTACAGGGGTTGACAATGTCTGCGAGAGGGCGGCGGTTAAGGAAGTTAGAAAGACCGACCCGGAAGCGGACAGGGAGACCTGCCTCATAGTTTCAAAGAAAAAATGCGACGGCGTCACAGTGGCTGTTGCAGCTAAGAAAGGGTGTATTTCATTTGAGTAAGATGTATGTAGTGGGCATAGGCCCGGGAGCTTACGAGCTCATGACCATCAAGGCGGCCGAAGTCTTAAAGGAATGCGACGTTATCGTCGGTTATACGGTATATATTGACCTGGTAAAGGATCATTTTCCCGGCAAGGAGTTTTTAAGCACTCCCATGCGAAAGGAAGTTGACAGGTGCAGGCTGGCTTTTGAGGAAGCTGCCAAGGGCAAAAATGTTGCCATGATCTGTTCAGGTGATGCGGGAGTCTACGGTATGAGCGGACTCATGCTTACCATCGGCGCCGAGGAGTTTCCCGATATTCCCGTGGAGATCATAAGCGGTGTTACTGCTACACTTTCAGGTGCGTCCATACTGGGGGCACCCCTGATCCATGATTTTGCGGTGATTTCCTTAAGCGATCTCCTTACTCCCTGGGAAGTTATTGAGAAGAGGATAGCGGCTGCGGCCCAGAGTGATATGGCTATGTGCTTCTACAATCCTTCCAGCAAGAAGAGACATGACTATCTCCAGAAGGCCTGTGACATCATTTTGAAATACAGAAGCCCGGAGAATGTATGCGGAACAGTTGAAAATATCGGACGTGAGGGGGAGGATTTTCACGTATATACCTTAAAGGAACTCCGGGATACCCAGGTTGATATGTTTACCACGGTATTTGTGGGTAATTCAAAGACCCAGGTTATAGGCGGCAAGATGGTTACCCCCAGAGGATACAGGGGAGTAGAAGACTGATAGGTGCTTGAATGAAGAAGATTTTAGTATTTGCAGGAACTAAAGAAGGACGGGAGTTTTCCACTTATCTCACCGGATTTTATGACGAAGTCCATGTCTGCGTGGCTACGGAGTACGGTGAGGAGGTTATCCCGGAATGCAAGGGCCTGGTGGTTCACCGGGGTAGGCTGGATGTGCCCGCCATGGAGGCCCTGATAGAGGAAGTGGCCGATGGTAATGTGGTGGACGCTACCCACCCTTACGCAAAAGAGGTTTCGGAGAATATTATAGCTGCCTGCAAGGCGGTGGGGGCCACTTATCTGCGCCTCCTTCGGGACCTGTCGGGTGAGAAGTCGGGCTGCAGATGTTTTGCCACAAAGGAAGAGGCCTGCAGCTATCTTAACGGCGTCACGGGAAATATCCTTCTTACCACGGGAAGCAAGGAGCTCTCTAACTATGCCGGCTTGATCTCCGATGTGACCAGGCTTTATGCCAGGTTCCTGCCGGATCCCGATTCCGTGGAGAAGGCCAAAGGCCTGGGACTTAAACCTTCACAGATCATCTGTATGCAGGGGCCATTTTCCTCAGAGATAAATGCTGCCCTTCTCAGGCAGTTTGACTGCAAGTTTCTGGTTACCAAGGACACAGGTTCCACCGGGGGCTTTCCAGAGAAGCTCGAGGGCGCGGCTTTAGTTGGGGCTGAGGTTATTGTGATTGAGCGGCCCCAGGAGCAGGTTGAAGGATTAAGCGTGGCGGAAGTGTGCGGCAAGCTTGGGATCCCGGCTCCGGAAACGAAGAGTGGCTCCTGCTGCGGCGGGGATAGGTATGTTACCATCCTTGGTATCGGTATGGGCAATCCCGAGACCCTTACCATGGAAGGCTATCACGCATGTGAGGCCGCTGATGTGATAATCGGGGCGGGCCGGATGCTGGAGGGCCTGAAGCGCTTTAACAAGCCTGTGGAGGACTTGTATAAGGCGGAAGATATCATCGATTTTATTAATGAACATAAGGAATACAGGAATGTTGTGGTGGCCTTTTCCGGAGACATCGGATTCTATTCCGGGGCCACTAAGTTAAATGAGGCCCTTACCGGGGCGGGACTTAGGGTTAAGCGTATTCCCGGCATTTCCTCCGTGGTTTATTTCGCTTCCAAGCTGGGGATGCCCTGGCAGGATGTGAAACTGGTGAGCCTGCATGGCAGAAATCAGAACATCATTGACGCTTTAAGGCGCCACCACAGGGTTTTTGCCCTGGTGGGTAAGGCCGAGAGCGTGCGGGAACTCTCTGAGATACTTTTGGAGTACAAATACGACTATATCAGGATGCACGTGGGCTTTATGTTAAGCTACGACAATGAGAAGATATTATCCGGGAAACCTGTTGATTTTAAAGGCTTTGATGAGGACGGCTTAAGCGTAGTCATCCTTGAAAATGATGATGCAGGGTTGGGGGCGGTGACCCACGGTCTGCCGGACACTGCATTTTCAAGGGGGGATGCCCCCATGACCAAGGAGGAGATCAGGTCCATCTCCATTTCCAAGTTGGAACTTACCCGGGATGGGGTTCTCTACGACGTAGGGGCGGGAACCGGGTCCATCAGCGTGGAATGCGCCCTGCAGATGGGGGACGGAGAAGTTTACGCTATTGAGAAAAAGGAAGAGGCGGTTGAGCTGCTTAAAAAGAACAAGCTCCTTCACGGGGCTTATAACCTGCGGATAGTGGAGGGCCTGGCGCCGGAAGCATTGGAAGACCTGCCGGCTCCTACCCATGCCTTTATCGGGGGAAGCAGCGGGAATATGAAGGAGATCGTTGAACTTCTTCTGAGGAAGAATCCTAAGGTGAGGATAGTTATTAACGCCATTGCTATGGAGACTATCGCCGAGACTACCCAGCTGATCGCGGACCTGCAGTTTAATTACGTGGATATCGTGAATGTGGCTGTGGGGAAGAGTAAGAAGCTGGGGCGGTATAATATGATGATGGGGCAGAATCCGGTTGTTATTTTTACGGTTCAGAACAGTTGAGAAAAAAGGTAAAATATGATGGAAAAGATTAGGATCCCGCGGATTATGCTGGCGGCCACGTCGTCTGGGAGCGGGAAGACCATGATAACCTGCGGGGTGCTGCAGGCATTACTGAACAGAGGCGTGCGGCCGGCTTCATTTAAATGCGGGCCGGACTATATAGATCCCATGTTTCACGGCAAAGTCATGGGCATTTCTTCAAAGAATCTGGACACATTTTTCACTGATGATAATGTGACCAGGTTTTTGCTGGGTAAAGAGGCGGCCAATGCCGATATCGCAGTCCTTGAAGGCGTTATGGGCTTCTACGACGGTCTGGGCGGGACGGACACCAAAGCATCTTCTTACGACCTGGCCCGTATTACTAAGACCCCGGTGGTGCTTATTATTGACGCAAAGGGCATGAGCCTGTCGGTTTTAGCGGAGATCGCCGGGTTTAAGGATTTCAGGCCGGATTCCAACATTTGCGGGGTCATTTTAAACAGAATGAACCCCATGATGATGGCAAGGCTGAAGCCTGAGATAGAGGGCAAGCTGGGAGTTAAGGTCCTGGGCTGCCTGCCTGTTGCAAATGAATACGCGGTGGAGAGCAGGCATTTGGGCCTGGTTACACCCGACGAGATTAAGGATATTAAGGATCGGATAAACGGCTTCGCTGAAGTTATCCGGGAGAATGTTGACTTGGATCTTCTGACGGAGATAGCCGGGTCGGCTCCGGAGATTGAGTACAGCGAGCCGGAGATTCCAAGACTTTCCCCTGATGAGAAAGTGCGGATAGCTGTTGCAAATGACAGCGCTTTTTGCTTTAATTACAGAGACAACCTTGAACTCATGAAAGATATGGGGGCTGAGCTTGTGACCTTTTCCCCCATTGCGGATAAGGAACTGCCGGATGGGGTTTGCGGCCTCATTTTATACGGAGGTTACCCGGAGGTCTATGCCAAGGAACTTTCGGAGAATACCAGTATGATCGAGAGCATCAGGAAGGCCATCGATGGCGGAATGCCTTACCTGGCGGAGTGCGGGGGCTTTATGTACCTCCACAAGTCCATGGAGGGCATGGATAAGAAGTTCTACCCCATGGTGGGGGTTATTGACGGAGAGGTGCGGTATACAGGCAGTTTGAAGCGTTTCGGTTACATCACCCTGGACTCAGAGGATAACGAGATTTTCGGGCGTAGTGGGGTGAGCTGCCGTGCCCATGAATTTCACTACTATGACAGCACTGACAACGGTGAGACATTTTTGGCGCAGAAGCCCTTGTCAAACCGCAGCTGGCGGTGCTGCAAGAGCGACGAGAGAAGTGTTGCGGGCTTCCCGCATTTTTACTACTACTCCAACCCGGAGTATATATACTCATTTATAAAAAAATGTAAAACCTGACAGGGGGACAGACCCCTTGTCATAAAAAACCTGACAGGGGGACAGACCCCTTGTCATATGGAAAGGAGAAGTTATGAAAGTTGAGTTGGAAAACGTTCTTCCCCAGGACATAGAGAAGAGAAGTTTTGAGATCATCGGAGAGGAGCTGGGAGACCGCAAACTCCCGCCGGAGCTGGAGCCCATTATCAAGCGGGTTATTCACACTTCCGCGGACTTTGATTATGCTGACAACCTGGTATTTTCTCAGGATGTTTTAAATAAAGCCATGGCTGCCATAAAGGATGGGGCCTGCATCGTGACGGACACCATGATGGCCCTGTCTGGGATTAATAAAAAGGCTCTTGCCAAGTTCGGCGGTGAGGTTTTAAACTTTATGGGTGATCCGGATATTGCGGAAGAAGCCAAGAAAAACGGGACTACAAGGGCTACGGCCTGCATCGATAAGGCTGCGTCTCTGGGGCGGCCCGTCATTTTCGCCATAGGAAATGCGCCAACGGCTCTGGTTCGTATCTACGAGCTGGTAAATGAGGGCAAGCTGGATCCCAGGCTGGTTATCGGCGTTCCCGTGGGCTTCGTAAATGTGGTTCAGTCCAAGGAGCTGATTATGGAGCTTGACGTGCCCTACATCGTGGCAAAGGGGCGCAAGGGCGGAAGTAACGTGGCGGCGGCCATTTGCAACGCGATTTTATATTTGATGGATGAGAAGCGAGGAGCTTAAAATGGCAAAATCGATTATGATACAGGGCACCATGTCCAATGCGGGGAAGAGCCTGGTTACGGCGGGGCTGTGCAGGGGTTTCAAGCAGGACGGATATAAGGTGGCGCCTTTTAAATCACAGAATATGGCCCTGAATTCTTTTATTACCAAGGAAGGGCTGGAGATGGGAAGGGCACAGGTTATGCAGGCGGAAGCTGCAGGGATCGCTCCTTCCGTTCTCATGAATCCTATACTGCTCAAACCCACCAATGACAAGGGCTCCCAGGTCATCGTCAACGGCGAGGTCCTGGACAATATGAATGCATGGGATTATTATGAATTCAAGTCGAAACTCCTGCCCCATGTGCAGAAGGCTTACGATACACTGGCTTCCCAAAATGACATTATCTGCATCGAGGGTGCCGGATCTCCCGCGGAGATTAACCTAAATAAGGGTGACTTCGTAAATATGGGTATGGCCAAGCTGGCGGGTGCGCCGGTTCTTCTGGTGGGAGATATCGACCGGGGCGGTGTATTTGCCCAGCTGTACGGAACCGTGAAGTTGCTGCCTGAGGAGGATCAGGCCAGGATTAAGGGCTTTGTGGTGAACAAGTTCCGGGGGGACAAGGCTATTCTTGACCCGGGTCTTGTAATGATTGAGGAGAAATGCGGTATTCCCGTGCTTGGAGTCCTGCCCTACACCCATGTGGACGTGGACGATGAGGACGGGCTGTCTGAGCGCATGACCAGGAGAAATGCGGTGGGAGCCGTGGATATAGCTGTTATTCGGGTCCCCAGGATTTCGAATTTTACCGATTTTAATATATTTGAGTCTTTCGAAGGGGTATCCCTTCGCTATGTAAAGGCGCCGGCGGAATTAAAGAAACCGGACATGATCATCCTGCCGGGAACCAAGAATACCATGGGAGATTTAAAATGGCTTCGCGAGTCCGGCATGGAGGCGGCTATCCTCCACCTGGTGGACGAGGGAGCTGTTGTATTCGGTGTCTGCGGCGGCTATCAGATGTTGGGTGAGTCTATCTCCGATCCCGGAGGAGTTGAAGAAGGAGGAGAGAT